>Ga0207701_10003168_pt1 | contig 16945 bp, 15 predicted proteins | sample KBSSwiSSwithPhiX_FD_184294 | JGI IMG/M metagenome (GOLD analysis project Ga0207701, IMG submission 184294) | Switchgrass rhizosphere bulk soil microbial communities from Kellogg Biological Station, Michigan, USA, with PhiX - S5 (SPAdes) (version 2) | ecosystem: Environmental > Terrestrial >... | reverse complement strand
CAAAATCCTCGTAATCGCCGCGTGCTTTGCCGCTCGTTTTGTCAAAGGACACGCGCACGATTTTGTAACCGGTTCGCCGCGCCCGGTTCCAAGATCCATGAAAAGCAGCCAAAATATCCCCCTTATATTCTGCCGGGAACTGGGATCCATCGTAGAAACAAAGATTCAGTGTAGCCGAATGACTTTGAACTAGGACATCGGGAACAAGAACCTTGCTGGCCAGTTCTGGATGTTTCCCTTTGTGCCGTGGATCTTGATGATTCCCAATGTAAAACCAGGGCCAACCGTAGAACCCGCCAGCTTGGACACGGCTGATGTAGTCAGGCACCAGATCATCGCCAAGTGCATCACGCTCGTTAGTGCTCATCCAAAGCTCGTTAGTGCCTGGTCGAAACGCAATCCCAACTGCGTTTCGGATTCCCCACGCGAAAACTTTCCGGTCAGTTCCGTCCGGATTGAATTCGAAAATTCGTGCGCGATCCGCCTCCTCTGCGAGATCGGACACGTTTGAAAGCGAACCTATCGAGACATACATCTTCTTCCCGTCAGGCGAAAAAACGATGTCACGTGTCCAGTGTCCACCACCACGGAGCAACCCTCCCGAGGAAAGTTCGGCGTTGAGTTTTTCTACCGGACCCCGTGCGTTGAGATCGCCATTGCGATATGGAAATCGAATAACTTGATTGGAATTCGCCACATACAGAAACTCTGGTTCCGGCCCTGGCGGATAGAATGCAATCCCAAAGGGATCTTTCATGCCGCGATCCGCGAACGTTTCTACAAGTGGCGGCGTGTTGCTGCCTGTATCGCGCAACACTTTAATACTATCCGCTTCGCTTTCTGTAATAAAAATATCTCCGTTAGGGGCAGTGAGTAAGAAACGCGGATTAACAAAGCCACTGGAATACTCTTCAATCTTAAAACCGTCCGGAACACGAGGCTGCGCACCGGAAGGTCGGCGAATAACCCGCGCGTCATTCTGGGCTGATTTGGTCGCGTACGGCGGGGCTAAATCTTCGAGAGTAACTTTGTGTCGGACGCCCGGCGCATCTTGCGTCCAATCGGCTGTGACTGAAGCATTTCGCTCAGGATTAGCGCCATTTGCGGCGCAGATAAACGAGATAGCGGATACGAAAAGGCAGGGGAACAGAAGTCGATGGCGCGAGATACGAAACGCCCGGTCCAGGTATATCATTTAATAGATATACGGATTAGGCAGCGCGAACGCGTTGCGTAGTAATTCGACGCGTGGTGTCGCGTCTTTCGGGATCAACACTTCAACCACATCGAAGCGGAAAAGAATATCTGGATTATCAAGGAGCCTAAGCCAAGCCAGTCCCCCGCGTGCGATTCGTTTTTGCTTATCGCGATCCACAGCTGCAAACGGTCTTCCAAAATCCTCGCGTGTCCGAGTCTTGACCTCGACAAACACGAGTGTGTCGTTTTCGCGGCAAACGATATCAATCTCGCCACCAGTACGGCCGCGAAAATTACGATACAGAATCTTGTAACCGTTCCGACGCAGAAACCGGCATGCCAGTTTCTCTCCCTGATACCCAAGCTGAAGATGTCGGGGCCGCGAAGTCGAAAACCGGCTGCGCCACCGGTTCAAAAGATCGGCGATGAATCGGACAAGGCCCGTGCTCATGCAGTTTGATCAAATGTAATTCTGTCCCGTAGCCTTTGTGTTGGCTGAAACAATATTCGGGGAATCGTGCACAGAAGTCGCGCATAATTGTGTCTCGCGTCACCTTGGCAATCACGCTCGCGGCGGCAATAGAAAGACTGTAGCAATCGCCATCAATGATCGCTGTTTGCGGCAGCGGAAACGGAAAAACGGGCAGACCGTCGATCAGGACATGATCCGGTTGCAGACTTAGTTCGCTAATCGCAATGCGCATAGCCTTATGAGAGGCACGCAGGATATTGATCGCGTCAATTTCAACTGAATCGATGATCCCAACTGCCCACACGATCGTTTCGTTGCGGATCAGTTCCTCATAAATCTCTGCGCGGCGCTCCGGCAAAAGCTGCTTCGAATCATTCAGCCGGCGATGACGAAATTTTTCGGGAAGAATGACGGCGGCAGCTACGACAGGACCCGCGAGCGCACCGCGACCTGCTTCATCGATTCCGGCGATCGTCGATATACCAAGAGCACGCAGTTTGCGTTCATGCCGGAAGCCACAACGACGGTACATCGCGATTGATTCACTTAATGAATCAACCGATTGCGTGTTGCAATCGCTAATTCACTAGTTCCTCAAATCGCTTTGCGTTACTTAAGCTTGCTCTCGAACAGCAGTCGCTTCTTTACCTTTGCGGCCTCGGAGATAATTCAGTTTGGCGCGGCGTGCGCGACCTTGCTTCTCTACCTCTACCTTTGCAATCCGCGGCGAGTGAAGGGGAAATACTCGCTCCACACCCTCTCCGTAGGAGATGCGCCGGACAGTGAACGTCTCGTTTAATCCACGGCCTTTGCGGCCTATTACGATGCCTGCAAAAACCTGAATCCGTTCCTTATCGCCTTCCACTACCCGCGTATGCACGCGGACGCCGTCGCCGACGTTAAAATTCGTGATATCACTCTTTAACTGTTCTTTTTCGATCGCATCGATAATGTTGCTCATAACGATTTCCTCCTGGCTCGCCCGGGCGGGGCGCTCATTTTCCGTCGATCGGGGGTAAAAAGCAAAGGAAATGATCATCGCTTCTTCCGCTTCCTCTACCTCTGCTCTCTACTTGGCGAAGGGTCAGAATTAGAGGAAGAGGTAGAGGGAGAGGACGGCGAGTTGTGATCCAACCACCGCCCGCTATAATCCGCGGAAGCCGCGCCCGTAGCTCAACTGGATAGAGCGTTGGCCTCCGAAGCCAAAGGTTGTGGGTTCGACCCCCGCCGGGCGCATTATGATGGTGATTGGTATGTCCATTCGCACAACATTTGTGTCCTTTTTTGTTCGGCGAATTACAAATGGAGGTTTCTCTGTGCCGATGAATTCAACAGAGAAGGACGTTGAGCAGCCGTATCCCTTGCGACCCGGATTCTTCGTTCTTTTGGGGTTGCTCCTGCTTTTCCCTTTATCGCGGATCTGGGGTCAGTTGGTGCCAGGATCGATGAACGTTCACTGGAACGAGGGAGCGGCTAATTGCTCCGGCAACCAACTGCCGCCTCTTCAGGTGCACGAATACAATCCCCAAACAATTATCCTTCGAGAGAATCTCTGCGCGACATTCGAAGCGCCTTTCCTCTACCTCCTGATCGGATCTACCAGAGCACTCCTGATCGACACTGGTGATGTTGCTGACCCCGCGATTATGCCTCTAGCAAATACCGTGATGGGCTTGCTGACCAAAGACGGATCCGGAGCGCTCCCCTTGCTCGTCGTTCATACTCATCGACACCTAGATCACCGCGCCGGTGACGGACAGTTTGCGGGTTTGCCTAATGTTGAGGTCGTTGGGTTCGATATCGATAGCGTCCGTCGGTTCTATCAGTTTACCGACTGGCCGAATGGTCTAGCGCAGATCGATCTTGGTGACCGCACTGTCGACGTGATCCCTACGCCCGGACACAATGAGACGGAGGTGTCGTTCTACGACCGGAGCACAGGATTATTCTTTTCCGGCGATTTTCTGTTACCCGGGCGTCTTATGATTGAGGACACCAGCGCGGCTCTCGCCAGCGCGCAAAGAGTCGCCGCTTTCGTCAAAGATCACCCAATAAGCTTCGTCCTCGGCGCGCACATCGAAATGAATGGCAAAGGAGAGTTATTTTCTTGGGGATCGCAACATCACCCTAACGAGCACGTCTTGGAGATGACGAAAGAGGATTTGCTGGCTTTGCCGGAGGCCATCCGGAGCTTCAATGGCTTCTACACTGTCCGAGGCAAATTTATTCTGATGAATCAGATTCACATACTGATTGTTGAAGCGGTTCTTGCAGGCCTGGTTTTGGTTGCGCTGGGCTGGATGGTGATTCGTTTTGTGAAGCGTCGCAGACGCAGACGCGACCTGCTGCAGGAAAGCTGAGAGTCATTCAACATGTCGCCTAACCAATCGATCGACGGACTGACTGCGGGTCCGGCGTACTGCCTCGATTCAGATATCTTGAATGTTTTGCTCTACTGCCGCGCGGGGTCTCGCCCGCAGCAGCTCATCTTGTCTCGTTAGACCTACTATTTACATGACAACAAAACATCGAATTTATACGATGAACTTCGCGAAGATCTATCCCTTCTATATTGCAAAGGCGGAAAAAAAGGGACGTAAAAAGTCAGAAGTTGATGTCGTTATTTGCTGGCTGACCGGCTACAATCAGCGGGAGTTAGAAGGACAATTGAAAAAGGAGAAAGACATTGAAACTTTCTTCAAGGAAGCGCCTAGTCTGAATCCTTCACGAACTTTGATTAAAGGGTTGGTTTGCGGCATACGAGTGGAAGAGATTCAAGAGCCGCTGATGCGGGAAATACGCTATCTGGATAAATTGGTTGATGAATTGGCCAAGGGGAAAGCAATGGAAAAGATTTTGAGGGCCTAACCCTGCGGATCTCCATCGAGAGAAAATTGGGTTAAGTCGTGCCAAGCGCCAGCTCCGGCTACTGGGTTTCGCGCCGACTGCAAGGCATTGAAATGCTATTGCAACGCCTTTTGAACAGGAAATTGCGTAGCGGGAATTTCCCTCACGCTAGCGCGTCGAGACGGCCAAGAAGATCCTTCCGTGTCGTCATTCCAACAACCTGATCCCGCAGTTGTCCGTTCTTAAAGAAAAGCAACGCGGGAATTGCGCGGACGTTGAATTTCACGGAGAGGCTTTGATTCTCATCCACATTTACTTTTGCGACTTTTACTGAACCCGCCCGTTCTGTCGCGATCTCGTCCAAAAGCGGCGCAATCATTTTGCACGGGCCACACCAAGGCGCCCAGAAATCAACAAGAACGGTCTGATCGCTGTGCGTGACTTCTTTTTCAAAATTTGAGTCGTCGAGAGTGATGGTCGGTGAAGTGGCGGAGTTTTCCATAAGTTTATGATAGCGAATAATTCTAGATTTGGATCAGAAAAATTAACCAAAACTTGCCGGTGGTACGCGTTCGAACGGACCTTACCCACACCTAAGCCAACAAGTCGTAGCCTCGACTTCCTGTAATTCGGCGCTGGACGAATTCTCCGACGGGCGCGGGCTGGGAAAGGATCACCCGTGCATCGACCTCCGGGGCATCTGCCTCCGTTCGTGCCATTAACGGTTCGTCCACCAAAAGTCTTAGTTCATGTCCGACCTTCGCAGTTGCCATTTCGCGAGCAATCCGTTGCTGTAACTTCATCGCGTGGCGATAACGTTCGTTCTTAACTTTCAATGGAATCTGCTCTGGCATCTTTGCCGCACGTGATCCCTCTTCTTGCGAATATTTGAAAACTCCAAGTCGCTCGAACCGAACGCGTTCAATGAATTCCAATAAGCTTTGAAATGCTGTCTCTGTTTCGCCCGGAAACCCGACGATAAATGTCGTGCGTAACGCTAAATCTGGAATTCCAGATCGGAGCGCGCTTATGAGATCTTCAATATATGCGCGACTTGTTTCGCGACGCATCTCTCCAAGCATTCGCTCGTCGATATGCTGCAATGGCATATCGATGTAACGCGCAACTTTATTGCATTGCGCAATCGTTTCGATCAGCTCAGCACTCCAATGCGCTGGGTGGGTATAAAGCAGTCGGACCCAAAAATCGCCGGGTATTGCTTGAATCTCGCGCAATAAGGCCGCCAGAGTTGGTCCTCGCGATGAATCAACCGGCTGGCGTGGACCGGCCTTCGCGCTCCACAAATCCATTCCGTAGTAAGTTGTATCCTGACTGATCAAATTGATTTCTTTGACCCCTTCGGCCACGAGGGCCCGAATTTCTGCGAGTACCGATTCGGGCGGTCGACTCCGATGACGACCACGCATTTGCGGTATGACGCAAAAGCTACAGGGATGATTGCATCCCTCCGCGATCTTCAGATATGCGCTGTGGGCTGGCGTCAGCCGAAACCGAGGCGTGTCGTAATTCGGAATGTAAGTTGGACGATCAGTCACAAAACTGGATCCAGGAGGGTTGCTCCTGCTCAAAACGCGATTCACAATCGCGCCCATTTCGCTCACTTGATCTAAACCAACAAAAGCATCCACTTCTGGAAGCGATTCTCGAAGCTCGCGCGAGAAACGTTGGGACATGCACCCACTCACAATCAATTTTTGCCCGGCTTTCTTCCCTAGGCCGCGCTGTTGGTGCGCCTCGAGGATTGCATCAATCGACTCTTCCTTCGCGGAATCAATAAAAGCGCACGTGTTCACAATCAGGACATCTGCCTCTTCGGCGCCTGATGTGACCTCCATGTCGTGCTGCAGGATGCTTCCCAGCATGATCTCTGCGTCGACGAGGTTTTTAGCACAGCCGAGACTGATCATCCCGACCTTCGGTTTTGTTTTCACGTGATTACTGCTGGCTGATTGCTTGAGCGCCACTATCTGGGACTAGGCCGTGCCCCGGGAGGAATTACTCTGGGACTCGGTTGTGCGCCGGGGGGAATTACTACCTGAGGGCGAATTGGTTTCCGCACAGGTGGTGCAGGGGTGGGTTTCACTCTCGGCACATCCTCCGGATGGACCGGTTCGGCTCGACGCACCTCTGGTTCAAAAATACTCGCTTCGGGAATTGGCGAGGGCGCAGCGGCGGGCGGCGGTTGGGTAATTACGGGGGAAGGAGTTGGTGTCACCGGCTGGGGTGCCTGTTCTACTGGCAAAGCTTTGGGCGCGACGATCTTGTCTGTGGATTCCGCGGGCGTCGGAGTGGCTCCAATAAGCTGGTGAGGACTCGGCTTAAGGCGCTGAACCTCGAGAATCCATTTCATAGCGATAAATCCGCCGACCAGAACCGCCATACCGATGAGGAAGGGGAGAAATGATCCTCGACCCGGATCAATACTGCTGCCGCCCCCTCCAGAGCTGCTACTACGTCTTCGCGCGACAACAGGGCGACTTGGCTTTGGTGCAGGATTGTCCTGTAGATACGCATATCCGTCGACTGTTACGGACTCGGACGTTTCAAAAGCCTCCAAATACGGGCTTACATCGACATTCAAGAACTTTCCGTAGATGAGAAGAAATCCCTTGGCGTATGCCAGGCTTGAGAACTCAGAGAAGTCCTCATTTTCGATCTCTTGGAGGCGCGCTGGGCGGATCTTGGTCATCCGAGCGGCCTCATCAATCGTGAGATTCTTCGCTAGGCGCGCGTCCTGAAGTTTTTTGCCAAGGCCTTCCATGGAAATTCGTGCGGCGCCCGGTTACACCGCAGCGTCGAGGTCGACGAGAATCTCGCGCGGCTTCGCGCCTTCTCCGGGACCCAATATGCCGCGCTGCTCCAGAATATCAACGATCCGTGCCGCTCGAGTGTAACCCAAGCGGAGCCTGCGTTGCAGGAGCGAAGTCGAAGCGCGCTTCTCCTGGCGTATAATTTCGAGACATTTTTCCACAAGTTCTTCGTCTTCTTCCGTGACTTCTTCGGTTGGACCGCTTGTTAGTTGAAGCTTATCCTGCATAGCTACATCGAACGCGGGCGGACTTTGCGCGGCAACGAACTCAACCAACCGATGGATTTCTTCGTCAGTTACAAGCACGCCTTGGGCGCGAATGAGTCGGGATGTGCTTGGTGGCAAATAAAGCATATCTCCTTGGCCGAGAAGACGATCCGCTCCGTTTTCATCCAGAATCACGCGGCTGTCGATTCTTGAGGCAACCTGAAAAGCGATTCGACTTGGGATGTTTGCCTTAATTACACCGGTCACGACATCCGCTCGCGGCGTTTGGGTTGCGACGATCAGGTGAATCCCTGCCGCTCGCGCCATTTGCGTAATTCGAGCTATAGCGCTTTCCACGTCCGCTGGCGCGGTTTGCATCAAGTCGGCCAGCTCATCAATGATGATGACGATGTACGGCATGCGATCGGGAATAACGAGCTCGTCTTCACGCGGCACTGTGATTCCTTCATCTTCCATTGCGGAACGACCTCGATCCTCACCCTTCTCACGCCCTGTTGTGCCCTCCTGCTCATCCAATTCTTTTTGGGTCTTCTTAGGAGGCCGAGCATTGAAACTCGTGATGTTGCGGACCCCGGCTTGCGCAAAAATTTTGTAGCGCTTCTCCATCTCATCGATAACCCAGCGCAAGGCCAGGAGCACTTTCTTCGGATCGGTCACAACTGGGAAAGCGAGATGCGGCAAGGAATTGAACATCTGCATCTCGACCACCTTCGGATCGATCATGATGAAACGGAGTTCTTCAGGCGTGAATCTGAAAACCATGCTGGCAACGAGCGCATTGATGCAAACGCTCTTGCCGCTTCCTGTTGTTCCGGCAACTAGCAGATGAGGCATTTGCGCAAGGTCAGCGATGATTGTTTTTCCATATACATCCTTCCCAAGAGCTAGCGGCAGCCTGGCGCGCGTCTTGGCATCGTCCCAATCCTGTGATTGGAGCAACTCGCGCAGGGTCACCTTTACCTTTCGCGTATTAGCTAATTCGATTCCGACAGTGTCCTTACCGGGAATCGGTGCGAGAATATTAATTCGTTCGGCGCTGGTGGCTCGGGCCAAGTCCCGTTCGAGTGACACGATCTTATCCACTCGGACACCTTTAGCCGGATAAACTTCGTATCGCGTAATGGTAGGTCCTTTTGTGATATCACCTGCTGCGACCGCGATACCGAACTGTGCCAAGGTCTCGATTAAGACTTGCTGGATTTGCTCTAGCTCTGCTGGATCGGCGGCAGTTCGGCCTTCGGTATCATGGGCGTCGAGTAGGTCTATTCCGGGCAGGGTGTAGTTTTCTGCATCCCAAGTTTGGCTCGTTAGGCTAGCATGAGATTTTTTTACTTTTTCCTCTGTGCTCCGGAGTTCCGCCAGCGACGGCTTCTTCCGTGCAGGTTCCTCGGGGAGTGCCGTGGTATCGACCACTTTTGGTTTCGGTCGATTGGCCAGTTCTTCCGGCGTAACAGTTACTTCCGGGGGCTGCGCACCCTTTTTTCGCAGCTGTTTCTCTATCACCCTTTGCTGCTTCGCGAGCTCGCGTTGATTGATTTCCAGTTGGCCTTTTAAATCCGATTTCTGAAGACGCCGTTTCAGTTCCCATTCTCGCAATGCTGTTAGGCCATTGCGCACATTCATGACCGTCTGCCTAACGATGTGAATCGGACGCAGACCAGTCATGAGGATGAGACTGCTGACGTAAACAGCTGAGAGGAGAATGATGGAGCCGACTCCGCCCATCCAGGTTTGGAGGATCTTTTTCCCGAGCGAATAACCGACCCAGCCACCCGGCCCGAGAATGTTGAACGCGGAACGCCATCCCTGCAGGTAGGTCGTCTGCAATTGAAGCAAGCAGGCGCCCGAAATCACAAAAAGGGCAATCCAGAGAATGCGAGGTGTTACTCGCAACCTAGAGTAAAAGAGCTTTGCGCCGCCGAAGCCCATTAGAACCACGGCCAGCAGGTAGGACGCAGCCCCGATCATCAGGTAAGAAAAGCCTGCGATAATCGCACCGAATGGGCCGATAAAGTTCTGCGCAGGACGGTTCGGGGGTGATATGTGACTAAACGGGACCCAAGAGGGTAGATCCTTCGGAGCGTATGAAATCAGGGCTAGGAAAAGCAATGTTCCCGCGCCGAGGAGAAGGAGAGCGAAGACTTCGTTCCAAGCGGTGTTTTTGAACGTCCGGGCCACTACGGCTCATAGTAATCCGAGAGAGAGTCCTTTCAATTTCATTCGGTGCCCTCTGCTTTCGTCCTTGCGCCCTCCATGGCAAGGCGCTTAGTCTGCGACCCGTTATGCGGTTTTTCCTACGCAGGGCCGGTTTCACGCTAGCTGCCGGAGTGGTTATCTTCTGCTGTTCATGCGAGCGACATCACGTCGATGAATTGCCGATGGAACACGAAGGCAAGGGCCATGAGGCCGATGCGGTTAAGCCCGACGCTGCCAGGCCCGACCCTCGAATGAGTCCGGCAAATTTCTTTCCCGAACAGTCACCGTCTCACTAGAAGGAGCGAGCATGGCCAAATACCTTACCTCGCCACCGAATCTGACCGGTATGCCGCCGGCCGTTCCTTACATCATCGGCAACGAAGCGGCCGAGCGTTTCAATTACTACGGCATGAAGTCGATCCTGACCGTCTTCATGGCGCATTATATCCTCAATCAGTCCGGCGCGCTCGCGCCCATGCATCCGAACGAAGCTTACAAATATACCCACTATTTTGTCTCCGGCGTTTACTTTCTTCCCATTTTGGGTGCGATTATTGCCGACGGTTGGCTTGGTAAATATCGAACCATTCTGTGGCTCTCGATAGTTTATTGCTTCGGTAGCCTAACGCTTGTACTTATGGATACTTCGTGGGGCATCGGTATCGGGCAGCGCACCATGCTTGCGATCGGTCTCGCTTTGATTTGCATCGGCTCGGGCGGAATCAAGCCCTGTGTCTCCGCGAATGTCGGCGATCAATTCGGCGAATCGAACAAGCACCTGCTCTCGAAGATGTTTGGTTGGTTTTATTTTTCGATTAACGCTGGCTCATTCATTTCTTCCATCCTTTGTCCGTGGATGCTGGCGAACGGCACGCTTGGTCCGCGCTGGGCCTTTGGCATCCCCGGAATTGCGATGGTGATTGCGACAATTTTTTTCTGGGCTGGTCGCAAGAAAATGGTGCACGTCCCGCCCTCCGGTCTCGGTTATTTGAAAGAAGCTTTCCTGACCCGTGAAGGTCTCGCCGTTCTCGGACGTATCGCGATGGTTTACTTTTTCATTCTTTTCTTCTGGGCGCTCTGGGGAATGAGCAACGGCGTTGAATGGACCCTGCAAGCCGAGAAGATGGACTTGCATTGGATGGGCATGGATCTGATCGCCGCGCAGGTGCAAACGGCCAATCCAATTCTCATTCTGATCTGCATTCCAGTGACGAATTATCTGATCTATCCTGCAATCGACCGCGTCTTTCCGCTCACCCCGTTGCGCAAGATCGGCATCGGTCTATTTCTCACTGCGTTCAGTTTTGTGGTAATTGTCTGGATCCAAGGCCAGATTGACATTGGTTTGAAGCCGAGCATCAACTGGCAGTTGCTTGCTTACGTTATCCTGACCTTGGGCGAAACGATGGTCTCAATCACGGGCCTGGAGTTTTCCTACACCCAAGCGCCAAACTCAATGAAGAGCTCGGTCATGGCGCTTTGGTTGTTTTTCATTTCCTTCGGCGAATTGTTCGTTGGAAAAGTCAACGCCTGGGATCTGAATGCCGATGGCACCAAGAAGCTGACCGATTACCAATACTTCAGCTTTTTCACTATCGTGATGTTTATCGCATCGGCGCTTTTCGTCGTGCTCGCCTGCTTTTATAAAGGGCGGACGTATCTGCAATCGCAATTGACCCAAGACGAGGTCGCGACCGAGCCAATCCTTGGTGGCGGCGCGCCGACTTGATTTTTTTGACCGCGCTCAATCAAATGAACGTGACACGATCAGGGACCATTTGCCTCTGGTCCTCCATTTTCTGAATACTCGATTTGGGTCATCAGCATTCGGTCCAGGACATGTGATGCACCTTTTTCAGTATGAACAAAAACAAGCCGACCTGTCGGTTGCATTGAGATAAAATCGGGGTGAGGGACAAAAACCCTGCTCCCATCAGCCATATGAATAGAAAAAGGAATAAACGGTTGCTTACGTTGCGCCTCGCGGAGGTACTCGAGTGTCATGTTCGAGAGGATATTGTTACAAGAGCGACGATCAAGTTTGTTGCAGTAACACTCTGCTTACTTCTTCCCGCCGCGATCACAAGCGCTACTCCGCAGGACGATGCTTTCCAAAAGATTGCAAAAGACTACGTCGAGGAAATGCTGCGAACGCATCCAGAATACGCCACCGAGTTGGGCGATCATCGTTTTGATGGTCAGCTTACAGATTATTCTGCAGAGACCCGCGCGCGGGCATTGGCCAGCGATCGTCAGTACTTGGAGAAACTGGCGACGTTCAATGACTTTTCGAAGTTAACCGGCGCGAACCAAGTCGATGTCCGGATCCTGCGCGACAGTATCGAAGCCGACATTTTCGAGCTCGAAGAACTGAAAGAAGCAGAGTGGAATCCCCTTGTTTACAATCAGAGTCTCGCCAACAGCCTTTACCTGCTTGTGGCGCGTGATTTCGCACCCGCCGCCAAGCGCGTTGAAAGCTTGCGCAAGCGGATGGAGGGGATCCCGAAAGTAATCGAGCAGGCAAAAAAGAACCTGCAGCATTCGCCGCGGATTTATACCGAAACCGCTATCGAACAAACGCAAGGAGCGGTCTCTCTGGTCCGGCAGGAACTTGCACCGCTTCTCGATCAGGCGCCTCAGGCGAAAAAGGAAATTGCGCCTCTCCAGGAAAAAACAGCCAAGGCACTCGAAGAGTACAAGAGTTGGCTGGAAAAGGATCTTCTCCCTCGTTCGGACGGTGATTTTCGGATTGGCGCAGAGAAGTTCCGCAAGAAGTTGCGCTTCGCACTCGCTTCCGATCTGTCGATGGAGGAAATCATGAAACGGGCACGGGCTGATCTCCAGCAAACCCAGGCTGCCATCTACGAGACAGCTCTACCGCTACATAAGAAGTTTTTTCCTGACGCCGACCAAGCGACCCTAGAAGACAAGAAGGCAGTAACGGCCGCGGTTCTCAACAAACTTGCGGAGCAACATCCTGATGACAAAACGATCGTCGACGACGCCAAGAAGATGGTTATTGAGACGACCGAATTCGTAAAGACGCACAAACTTGTCACCGTTCCCAAGACACCGCTCGATGTGATTGTGATGCCAGAATTCAAGCGAGGCCAGGCAATCGCTTACTGCGACGCGCCGGGGCCTTTGGAAAAAAATCCCAAGACATTTTATGCCGTTGCCCCCACACCGAATGACTGGTCAGCTGAGCGGAAGGCCTCTTTTTTTAGAGAGTATAACAACTTTATGGTGCGGGATCTGACTGTGCACGAAGCCATGCCAGGTCACTACCTTCAGATTGCCCACGCAAATGAGTTTAAGGCTCCCACGTTGGTGCGGGCAATTTTCCAGAGCGGCACTTTCGTTGAGGGCTGGGCCGTGTACACCGAACAACTGATGGCCGAAACCGGCTACGGTGGGCCGGAAGTAAAAATGCAGCAGTTGAAAATGCGGCTTCGCGCGATTTGCAACGCCATCCTCGACCAAAGCATCCATGCGGGGAACATGAGTGAACAGGAAGCGCTCGACCTAATGATGAAGGAAGGCTTCCAGCAGGAAGGTGAGGCCGTGGCAAAGTGGAAAAGGGCGCGGCTGAGTTCCACCCAGCTCTCCACTTACTTTGTCGGAGCGACCGAACATTTAGAAATGCGCGAGCGCGCTAAAGCGAAGGCCGGAGCGTCTTTCGATATCCAAAAATACAATGACAGCGTCCTGTCGTTCGGAAGTCCTCCAGTGAAGTACGTGAGAGAATTGCTCGGACTGTAAAGGGACGCCTTTACTCCGAATTGCGTCAAAACGAACCCCTTTTACTCGAACAAAGACGGCTGGCGTTTTACAATTGGGTTGAAGAATCGCACATTTCGTTGTGCGAAACGTGGCTACTTGGATTCGACCAAAGGACGAGAAGTTTTTCCGTCGCGCGTTTGTGCCGCATCCTGAAGTGCGTCTTTGGAACGCGTTGAACGAGGAAGTGTCGATGGACAAAGCGGATGGCTTACTTCTGAATGGCGGCGCGGATGTTGCCCCGGAATTCCTTAATCAGCCTGTTCCTGATCCAACGGTTCTGGAAAAAGACGTCGATCCGATACGGGACCGCTGGGAATTTGCTGCCACAAAAGAGGCGCTCGAGCGTAACCTCCCAATTTTCGCGATCTGTAAGGGGATGCAGCTGTTTAATGTGGCGCTTGGTGGAACCCTTCATCTCGACATCCGGGGACATAACAATCCGGAGATGCGCGATCAGAACATTCAACCGCTGCGGTTCGACGGTTCCGCCACCCACCGGTTCGAGCGAGTAAATAGCTCACATCATCAGGCCCTTGATCGCCTAGGCGAAAATCTCGAAGTAGAGGCTTGGTGCGCCACGGATGACGTCATCGAGCAAATGCGCCTGCGTGATTATCCTTTCGCTCTCGCTGTTCAGTATCACCCGGAGCGCGACGAAAGTTACGCCCCACTTTTTGCTGACTTCGTTCGACACTTGGATAATTCGAAGAACCGAGGGTGAGGTCTCGGTTGTTCCGATTTTCCAAGTTTTTGACGGATTAGGTTATTCCCCACGGTAAACGCAGCGAGCAGTAGGCGTTTCGTGGACTACGATTTCGCAAAGGCCGGGACAAAGTGGCTGAAGCTTTTGCCAGAACCAAGCCGCCATGTTTTCGATTGTTGGATTTTCCAACCCACCGATTTCATTAAGGTAGCTGTGATCGAGTTGCTGAAGGAGTGGCTTCATTGCTGCACTGATCTCCGCGTGATCGTAAAACCAGCCGGTCGCGGGATCGACAGTGCCTTCTACCGAAATCTCAACCTTGAAACTGTGCCCATGCATACGGCGGCACTTGTGAGTCTCCGGCGCATTCGGCAAAGTCTGCGCAGCTTCGAACGTAAAATCTTTTGTTAGGCGAACACGCATTGGGAAATGGTCAAAATTGTTTCAAGGTTACATTTCAAACCCCGCGCTTTGTCGGTTCCCAGATAAATTTGTGCATCTGCAATTGAAAACGCACTGGCAGCTTGTCGGCAAGAATCCATTCCACGATTTCACGCGGATCGATCCGACCAAAGATTGGCGAAAATAAGACCGTGCCACAGCGTTGAGGGAGTCCATAACGTTCAATCTGTTCCCGTGACCACTCATAGTCTTCGCGCGAACCAATCACGAACTTCACTTCATCGCGCTTCGTGAGGTGGTCGATGTTGGAAAACAAATTTTTGGCGCATTCGCCGCTCCCCGGGGTTTTCAAATCCATAATCCGATGTACACGCGGGTCCACCTTGGAAATATCATGAGCGCCACTCGTCTCGAGTAATACGGTGTGGCCTCCGTCTGCCAGCATCGTCATCAGCGGCAACACATTCTTCTGCAAGAGCGGCTCGCCACCCGTGATCTCCACAAGTGGGCATTGAAAGGTGGCGACTGTGGCGACGATCTCTTGCAATGTTTGCTTTTTTCCTTCGTAGAACGCGTATTCCGTGTCGCAGTAGTTGCAACGCAAATCACAAAACGTGAGACGCACAAATACGCAGGGTTGTCCGGCCCAGGTACTCTCTCCCTGAATCGAATGGTAGATCTCGTTAATCGTTAGCGTTTTGCTGGCTTCGTTCGCCATACCAAGCAATTTTAAGCGCGGACGACGCGGATGGCACGGATGAAGTGCGGGTGAGTTGGCTAACTTTTTTGACGTCGCCGCGGCAGCGCAGCGCTACATGCCGCACTTGGCTTTGACTTCGTCGTAGCTCGAGCGAGCGCTCAGCAAGCTTGCGAGATATTTATCGATCACCGGTGTATTTGCAGTCCGCGATAAGTTCTGAGGCGCATCGAGACGCGAAAAGACGGCCCGGACAATCTTGCTTCGCGGCACGCTCTTTTCGCCGTAACCGGTCGGAATATTGCTCGACCAAAAGCGAACATGATCGATCCCCAATTTTTTCTCCATCCCCAAATAGATGACCGAGTGTCCATGTTCTGCCCGCCCCACTTCGCTGGACCAAAAGATTTTCATGAAGTCACCCGGCTGCGCTTCGGCGAAGTTATCAAAATTCTGTCCTAGGTCCAGTTCGTGAAAGAGGCGCGCCGTCCCAGGCCCGTTCGCGTTCCAGCGTCCCCAGATCCCTTCCCCGTCACGTTGACCGCGAATCATTAAGCTCTCGAGAGTGGCGTAATCAAGCTGAAGCGAACCACGGGCGCGCAACGCTTCGATTGTCTTCATGAAAACGAGATATGTCGCGCCGGAACAGTAGCTCGGTGACGCGGCATCCGGCAAAATGAAGAATTTTCCGGATTCGAAATGAGCTGCTGATTGCAGCCGGATTGTCGCCACACGTGAGGCGGAGTAACGCCCACCTTCAGGCATTTGCCGGACTTGTTCTAGGATTAGGTCATTGAATTTACCAGGCGCGATTTGGCCGAAAGCAGATTCATTCGCGCTAATGTAAAACGCCAATCCGAAGATGATTCTTGCGAGTCTGATTTTCAAAACGACGGAAACAGATAGAATCTGAATCTTCATCAAGCAACCCCAGTGCCCGCCGAAGGCGTTTGGATCGGTGAGCGACGGCCCCTGGCGTCAGGGCCGCTCCCATTTGGCAAGGTAAGGAGAATGTGGTACAGACGCCCCATGCTGCGTTTCACCAAAATGAACGGCGCAGGGAACGATTTCGTGATGATCGACAATCGGGCCGGGGACGTGCAGCTGTCGGGCGGGCAAATCGCGAGAATTTGCGATCGGCATCGGGGTGTTGGCGCTGATGGCATTTTGGTGCTCGAGCGCCCAAGAAATGGGGCTGATTTTCGGATGCGCTACTACAATGCGGATGGTGGCGAAGTAGAAATGTGCGGCAATGGCGCGCGTTGCTTTGCACGTTTTGCCAGTCGTGTGGCAGGCCCCCTTGAGAGGCTTTCATTTGAAACTCCTGCGGGACTAATCAGAGCCGACCTTCAAGGCGAGCTGGTCTGCCTGCAGATGAGTGAACCAAAAGATCTACGGTTGGGCGTCAAAATTCCGTTACCCAATCAGGTAGTAGATGCACATTTTGTTAATAGTGGTGTGCCGCATGTAGTAATCCCTGTTGAGGATCTTGATAGCGCCGATGTCCGGGGAATCGGATCTGCCGTTCGGTTTCACGAACTTTTCGCCCCCAAAGGCACCAATGTGAATTTTCTGAGTCGAGGTAGCGAC
>Ga0207701_10003166_pt1 | contig 16949 bp, 9 predicted proteins | sample KBSSwiSSwithPhiX_FD_184294 | JGI IMG/M metagenome (GOLD analysis project Ga0207701, IMG submission 184294) | Switchgrass rhizosphere bulk soil microbial communities from Kellogg Biological Station, Michigan, USA, with PhiX - S5 (SPAdes) (version 2) | ecosystem: Environmental > Terrestrial > Soil... | reverse complement strand
ATCGCTTCAATGTCGCGACTGGTGCTGAATTCAGTATTCTCGTACATAAGCGTCTTCCATAATTGTGCTCGGGTTTGTCAGCTGGCGCAAATTGTGTCTGATGCGGCGCGGATAAAATCCGGGTAGCGCACGCGTCTCGCGTGTTGGTTTCGGCGTCTCGCCGAAACGATTTTGGCAAGGAAGTCCACGATGGCGAGACACGTGCGCTACCCGGAATCAAAGCGCCTGGGGCGCTTCCAGCAACTCGATCACGCGCTTGAGCAATCGGCCGGCGCCGCCACCGTCGAGGCTGCGATGATCAAAGCTCAAGGTAATTTGTGCTTCGGTGACGGGAACGAATTCGGATTTTGAGTCGTCCCAGCGTGGTGTTTTTTTGCCGACGCCGAGACCAAGAATCATGGTTTGATCGGGGAGAGGAATAGGCGTGCCCCATTCCACTCCAAATGTTCCGAAATTCGAGACCGCGGCGATGCCGCCAGCCTGCATTTCCGGCGAGATCCGTCGCTGACGGCCAAGTGCGACAAGTTCGTCATACTTCGTCGTCAATTCTGCGAGTGACGTCTTGTCGGCGCCGCGCAGGATCGGAACGATGATTCCATCCTGCGCTTCAATTGCCAGGCCAATGTCGATGCTGTTCGATTGCAGAACACGTGAGCCGATGAGTTTTGCGGCCGCTGCCGGATTTTCCGCAAGCGCTAGCGCGAGTGCGCGCAACGCATACAGCGCGGGACCGGGCTTCGGGTCGCGTTGTTTACGATCCGTTAGGACAGGGTCGAGATTTACCGACGAGCCGATCGTCGCCAACGGCCGCGACCAACTTCGTCGCATCGCATCTGCGACGCCAGCCCGGATTGCCGAGGCGTCGCTCGCTGTCTGCGATTCAATTTGGCGCAAATAATTTTCGAGATCTTTGATGGTGACACGATTGCCGGTGCCGGTTCCCGCGATTCCAGCGAGATCGGCATTCGTTAATTGTAACTCCGCCATTCGCGCACGAACGCGTGGCGACAAAAATCCTGCGCCCTTGGCGGCAGCAGGAACGGGCAGACCACCACTGGGCGCTGCGCCTTGTGTGCTGATCCGCGAAGTGCGAACCGCGCTTTCATCGATCTGGAAATGTGCGCCGTTTCCGCTTTTTGCTTTTTCGTCATCTCGCCCGGGAATTTCCGCGGCCACCTGGCCCTGCGGCTCGGGCGGCGCCTGCTTTGCGAATCGCGCCGCGTCCTCTTCGCTCGCCTCAATGGAACCGAGCACCGCGCCGATCGGATACGTTTCCTTCACCTGCGCGTCGATCTTTGCAACCTCCCCGGCGCACGGCGTGGTCACTCCCATGACCGCTTTGTTGGTTTCGACCTCCATGATCTCCTGGTCGGCAACGACCTTTTCGCCCGGCTTCACGTTGATCGAGACAATCGTGGCTTCGGCGATCGATTCGCCGAGCTGTGGCATGATGATTGGAACCTGTGGCATAAATTATTCTCGAAGTAGCTGACGCGCTCTTGCGGCAATCACTTTGCTATCCGGGCGATGCGCTGACCAGAGATTTGGATGATACGGAATAGGAGTGTCTTTGGCGTTGATCCGCGCCGGCGCGGCATCGAGCAGATGAAAGGCTTCGGTGGTCACGCGCGCGATCACTTCCGCAGTCGCGCCGCCCCAAGGAAAAGATTCGCCGACCGCCAGAAGCCGGCCGGTTCTGGCGACCGACGCAAGGACAGTACCGGTATCGAGTGGTTTCACGGTACGCAGATCGATCACTTCGATCTCGAATCCTTCCTTCGCAATCTCCTCCGCCGCAATCAAAGATTCCTGCAACATTGCGCTGTAGCTAACGATTGTTAGATCGCGTCCGGTCCGCGCGATCCGCGCTTGGCCGATCGGCATTCCTTCACCGGGGAGATCATCGGCTTTGAGATGGTAATAAAGATACTTGTGTTCGCAGTAAACCACCGGGTCATCAATGGCGACGGCGTCAATCAACATGGTGTATGCGTCTTCCACGGTTGCCGGCGTCATCACAACCAGGCCGGGATAATGCGCGTAAAGTGATTCCATTGATTGAGAATGGAAAGGACCGCTCCCTTTGGTGCCGCCACTCGGCAACCTAATCGTGATCGGGACCGATATATTGGTGCGCCAGTAATGCGTTCCGGCATTGTTGAGGATCTGGTTGAGCGCGATGCTGGAGAAATCGGCAAACTGCATTTCCACAATCGGCCGCATGCCCTCGAGCGCAGCGCCGATGGCCGTGCCCACCATGGCGTCCTCGCTGATCGGCGTATTCAGGACGCGTCCGGGAAATTCTTTGGCCAATCCTTTGGTCGCCTTGAATGCGCCGCCGAAGGTTCCACCCACGTCCTGTCCGTAGATGAAGACGCGTTTGTCATCGCGCAGGAGTCTCGCCTGCGCTTCACGGATAGCCTCGAGATAAGTGATGCTCATAATGAGAATGACGAAGCCCGGATGACGAAGCTCGAAACAATGTCGAATGACGAACCATGAGTCCGCCGCCCGATGCTGTTCGTCATTTGCGGATTTGTTTTGGATTTCGTCATTCGAGCTTCGTCATTCATCACCCTCGGGATGATCAACCAGTTCGCGTTGCGACAAGGCGCACCAGTCTTCTTCTTCACCCTTCGGCACCGGTTCTTTTTGAGCCATGGCGAAAGCTTCGTCCACCTGGCGGACGGCGTCTTCCCGCCAGGCTTGTAATGTTGCGGAGTCAACAAGCTGCCGTTCCTTGATGAATTCCTGCACGCGTTGCACGCAATCGAAGGCGAATGGCTCGCCGTACATTTCCTTCGGAACATAACTGAAATCGTCGTGTTCTCCGTGGCCGGCCAGGCGCAGGACGGATGCGACGACGAGCTGCGGTGGTCGGCCGGCACGGGCACGTTTCACCGCCATGCCGATAACGTCGAGGCATTGTGTGAGATCGGTGCCGTCCAATTCGTAGCCTTCGAAACCGTAACCGCGGGCGCGATCGACCAGGCTCGCGCAGGCAAACTCGCGGTCGTTTGGCGTAGAATAGGCGTAATGATTATTGGTCGCGACCACGACCAGCGGGACATGTTCGACCGCGGCGATGTTGAGGCCTTCATGGCTGGCGCCGGTTTGCATTCCGCCTTCCCCAATTGTCGTTAGGCCAACGAAGTTTTTCTCGCCCCGGCCTCGCTTCGCCATGAGCGATCCGACGAGCACGGAAACCATGGCGCCGAGATGGCTGATCATGGCCAGCTGTCCCTCCCGCGGTTTACCACGGTGAATGTTGCCGTCGCGGCCCCGCATCGGTCCGGTGCGGGTCCCAAGATACGTGCGTGCGACATCGACCAGCGGTTCGCCGAAGGCGGAGCGTCCGGCCTGGTCGCGAATGAGCGGGGCAAAGACGTCGCCCTTTTGCAAAAAGATACCGCAGGCAACGCTGACGGCTTCCTGGCCTTTGCCGACGTAAACGCCACCAGTAATGCGGCCCCCGCGATACATGCTGGCGAGTTTTTCCTCAAACGTGCGGGCCAAAAGCATCCAGCGAAACGCCTCGAGGTATTTCTCGTGGACTGGCGCTTCGGTTGGGGCTTTTTTCTTCTTGGGTCGCGCCGTCTGCAGCATCGAACGATTGTAGCCAACATCAGCGCCGGTGCGCAAAAAATTTTCGCGATGTGGGTGGGCCTCCATATGCGTCATCCCGAGCGAAGTTGAGGGGTCCCGCGGCGAAAGCTTAGAGGCAATGCACCGGGATCCCTCGACTGGCGCTCGGGACGACGGGAATTGGGAGCGCGTCCTATCGTGCGGCGAGTGACCTGACCCTCGAATCTTCCTCGGCCATCGCAAAATGCCGCTGGGTCGTTTCCTCGACGGTGGCGCTTACGCCGTTTGCCTCGACCTTTCTCGGCGGGGTCAGCTTCATTCCGACCAGTTTGCTCACTCCGCGCTCCTCCATTGTTACGCCGTAAAGAATATCAGCTTTGGCAATGGTGCGTTTGTTGTGAGTGATGATGATGAATTGACTCTGTGAGACGAAGCGTTCCAACACCTTGATAAACCGATTGATGTTGGATTCATCGAGCGGCGCATCCATTTCGTCGAGGACACAAAACGGACTCGGTCGCACCATATAAATGGCGAACAAAAGGGCGACCGCGGTCATGGTCCGTTCGCCGCCGCTCAATAGCGAGATGCTTTGCAATTGTTTGCCCGGCGGTTTGGCGATGATTTCGATGCCACAATTGAGCGCATCGTTCTCGTCCATTAACTGCAGATCGGCACGGCCCCCGCCGAAAAGCTCGGCAAACATCTCCCGGAAATTCGCTCGGACTTGCGAGAACGTCTCCGCGAAAAGTTCCTTTGTGGTTGCATTGATCCGCGCGATCACATCGAGCAGCTCGCGCCGCGAATTGGTCAGGTCGTTGTTCTGCGCTTCGAGAAAACGATAACGCTCTTCCAATTCGTCGTATTCCTGGACGGCCTCGAGATTAACTGGCCCCATGTTTTCCAGCTGACGCGTGAGATCCGCGACGAGATTCTCGACATCGGGCGTTGTAGCCGGTTCCGCCGACGGTGTTTCTTCGTCTGGGCCGCGGCTGACGACCGCGGCTACAGAGTCCTTTGCGAAGCGTTTGAATTGCGCGTGCAGAACTTTTTCATGGGCCGGTTCGTCCGGCTGGAAGGCGCGGAGATCAAGCCGATAACGCTCCATCACGTGTTCGGCCAAATGCTCGATCTGAAGCTGCAACTGCGTTTGCCGGACCGAATGTGTCCCGCGTTTCTCCTGCAGTTCGCTGAGGCGGTCGCGGGTGCTGCGCAGCTCGGCTTCATCGGAGTTAATGTTTTCCAACCGGTTGGTGCGCTCTGTTATCAGTTTCCCAATCTCAGCTTCACGCCGCCTGCATTCCCGGGTTTGTTGTTCGATCGCGTTCCGGGCAGACCCATCTTCCGCGGCCTGCGTGACCAGACGAGCTTCATAATTCTCAATGTCCGCGCCTCGCGTCGAGATCAGTTCCGTCAGTTCAGTTTGACGGGCCAGCATAGGCGCGCGCTGCGCCAGCAAATTTTGATGTTTTTGCTCATGAGTTGCGGCGGTGATTCGCAGCTCGGCCAACCGGGCCGTGGCATCTTCCTCTTCCTGCAATGCTTTGTTTCGCTGCGTTTCCACGAGCGAGATGTCGCTTCGAGCCTCGGTGATTCTTTTTTCAAGTTGTGCGGTCTGTGCCTCGAGACTCCGAATCTGCTCGTCGGCCGCGACGACTTGGCGTTCGAGAGTCGAGCAATCGGATTTAAGTGACTCCAGTTCTCGCTCGGCCGAATACTCTTCGCGCTCCAACTCCGAAATTTTGGAGGCTGAGGCGGTTTGGGCAAATTGAGCCTCCTGATGCGAGACAACTGCCTTTTCGAGGATGACGGTAGCCGCGGTAATTTGGGACTCGAGCGAGCCGCGTTTTTGCTCAACGCTCGTCTGCTCGCGTCTTAGTTTCGTTAGCTCTGTTGCAATTGCTTCGATCCGCGCCTTGCGCTCCAGCAAGGAGTCTGTCCGAACTTTCCCGCTGCCTCCAAAGAGAACTCCCTCACGCGAGATGAACTCGCCGCTCAAAGTTGCAGCTGCGATTTCTGGATCTTTCCTGATCGCGATCAACGCGTCATCGAGATTTTTGAATAGCGCGACGTGATCAAGCAAGCGTCGCACAAGGGGGGCCAGGGCCTCCGGCGCCTGCACCTTGTTCGCAGCCCAGTCCACTGCCGTCGGCGGCAAATCTTTCGTCGGGCGATCACGGTGTTCCATACCTCCAAGAACAAGAGCCGCCTGACCCAACTGATGTTGGTTCAGATGCGAAATGATTTCGGCCGCCCGCCTGGCGTCTCGCAAAATAAGGGCATGCAAGTTTCGTCCCAACGCAGCTTCGATCGCAGGAACCAGCTCATGCGGGACATTGAGCTGTGCCGCGAGGGCGCCGCCAAATTCAAATTCCTTGTTCTTTAATAGAGCCTGCGAGCCCTGTGTCAGGCCTTCGCCTTCTTCGTTGAGTTGGCGCAAGACTTCGTGACGCGATTCGTTTTCGGCAATGGTGCGATCAATCGCCGCTAGTTTTTTCTCGAGATCGGCCAGCGCGCTTCGGCTTTCACGCAAGGCGTCTTCCTGCGAGCGCACCCGCGCGAAAAGTTGCTCCGCTGTTTGTCGTTCGGTTTCGGTGGTGGCGCGCGCGTTCGCAATCTGCGCGTTTAATTGTTTGTGATGGGCCTCCGCTGCCGCGATCCTGGTCCGAGCCGTTTCGGAGTCGCGCTTGGTTGTATCGCGCCGCTCGCGCAAATCACGCGAATCTTCTGTAATCGCGGACAGTCGGAGCTCGTCTTTTGACAAACTCATTTGTGTGTCGCGGAGCTTTTGATCGCACACGCGGAAAGCTTCGCGCTGTCTGGCGACGTTTTCGGTCAGTTGCTTCAGTTCTTGGTTCCTTTGTTCGAGTAGTCGCGTGGTTTCCTCTACCAGGGCATTGGCAGATTCGATTTCTGCATTCTGGTCCCGCAATTTTGATTCTGCCGATTCAATCTCACGCCGGCTTCGTTCGATCCATTGGCGCAATTCCACACCATGTTTTTCATTGAACTCGATCCGGTGCCGATGCGACGCGATCTCGCTTTCCAATTGCTGTAACTTACTGCGCCCGTCCGCGATGTTTTCATCGGCTGCGTCGAGTTCGCGGCGCGCCTCGGCAAGTTTCGCTTCGCGCTCATTGATCTCGTTGCGGGTCGACTGTTCGGTTTCTGAGATGCGCGCAATCTCGGCCGAGCAGTCGCCCAGTTCACCCTCGAGGCTCTGCAATTTTCGATGTGAGAAATGGGTGTCGAGCACCTGTAAGTCCGCGTGCAATGCTTGATAGCGCCGCGCCTTGCCCGCCTGCCGTTGCAGCGAACCGATCTGACGCTTCACTTCTTTGATGATGTCGCCGATGCGCAACAGATTCGCTTCGGTCGCTTCGAGTTTGCGCAACGCTTCCTTTTTTTGCGTCTTGTATTTCGTGATCCCGGCCGCTTCCTCGAAAACACTGCGGCGATCTTCGGGTCGCGAACTCAGGATCAGGTCGATCTTGCCCTGCTCCATGATGGAATAGGCGGTGCGGCCAACTCCGGTATCGGCGAACAAACTGTGGATGTCCTTTAGGCGACACAAGGTCTTGTTCAGGAAATATTCGGAGTTGCCGTCGCGATAAATGCGTCTGGTTACACGCACGTCGTGCCAATCGACCCCGAGTTCCTGAGAACACTCGGTGAAGTTGAGCGAGACTTCGGCGAAGCCGAGCGGCTTGCGCGATTCGGCGCCGTTAAAGATGACGTCAGCCATCTCGCCACCGCGCATCGACTTAGCGGATTGCTCGCCCAAGACCCAGCGGACAGCGTCGCAGACGTTGGATTTGCCGCAGCCATTGGGACCGACGATGGCGGTGACGCCTTCGTGGAAATTAAAGATCGTTTTATCGGCGAACGACTTAAAGCCGAAGAGCTCGAGCGATTGGAGATGCATTGATGGCCGTTGCCGGTTGTGGAGAATATAGCGTAGCTGGGAGAGAAACAAGCCGAATCTACACAATTCGGCGGGTAGTCGGCTGGCTCGACCACAACATTTAGCGGTCGGGGGCTTCGATCAGCCGAAATGTTGAAGCGAGCAAGTAAAAAACGGTGGCCACCACCAGAACGATTCCCGTGATTATAAATTCGCGTGCAGTAGCGTGCGCCAGGATCCAGATGATAGTGACGATGGCGAGCGCGGGCACAATTTTCATGCCGGGAAAGTTAAAAGGCAGACCGTCGGCGCGGACGTCGCGTTGGACCAAAAACCAGCAGGCGGCGCAGCAGAGAAGATACATCAGGAGGACAGCAACGTTGGAAAGGACGGCCAGTTTTTCGAACGTTCCGGTCACGGACAGCGCAAACGCGAGCGCGGCGTAAGTGATGATGGCGACATCCGGTGAGCGATAACGCGGATGCACGTGCGCAAACCAGGCCGGCAACGCGCCGTCGCGGCCGAAGGCGAAGATCATTCGTGGTGAACTAAGGATGTCGCTCGTGACGAACCCGAACGCCGAAATGGTCGCACCCGCGAGGAGAATGGTGCGGCCGATGTGGCCGAGAAAGGTCGCAGCCGCTTCGGCGAGCGGCGCGTCCTTGTGATTCGCAAGATCGGCCCCGAGCGTTCCCTGGGCCACGAGCTGGATGAGAATGTAAATGATCGTGGTGGTGACTAGCGCGAGATAAGCCGAGCGCGGAACCGTGCGCGCCGGATTTCTCACCTCCCCGCTCGGGATCAACGCCACTTCGATCCCGACAAAAGCGAAGATTAACAAAATGACGGCGTCGCCCAAGGGTTTGCTCCCGGGCCAGCCGGTGAAGGTGAGGTTCGGCGGATGAATGAAAAAGATTCCAACGCCAATGAACAACAGCAGCGGAAGAAGTTTCGCGACCGTGATTGCCGTGACCGCGCCCGCACCTTCGCGCACGCCGCGGATATTGATGAACACCAGCACACCATAAACGGCAAACATCACGACGATGCGCATCACTGGCCCGTCAAGAAACGGGACAACGAGAGCAACCGAGTTTGCCAGCACATTGACAACGCCCGCGACCGCGCCCAGTGCAGTCAGAAAATAAAGGACGCCGGCGAGAAACCCAATGTATTTACCAAACGCGACTTCGACGTATGCATATAATCCGCCGGTCAAGGACACACGACTTCCCGCGATTGCGAAACAAGTGACGAACAGAACCATCGCGATCGCGCAGCATACAAATGCGAGCGGCGCCGCGGATCCCAGCCCCTGCGCAACTGTGGCGGGGATTACAAAAATTCCCGCACCGATTGTCGAGCTCACGATATTCGCGGTCAGCGATGGAATGCCGATCCCGCGGACGAGTTGCTCATCGGTGTGCTTCGCCTGCTCAGTTATTGTTGCCGCTTCGTCAGCCATGTCGCGAATGGTGTCGTATTCGCCTGCGCGAGACAAGAACGACTGAGGCGGGCCAGGAGAGAAAAGAAATGCCTAGCTAAAATGTGGATTCGGCTTCAGCCATGACGCGTCCGGCTTCAATCCCTTTGCGCGGGCTGCATTGTAAATCGAAAGGAGTTGGTCCACCGCCGCGTGCAGAACTTCGCCTTCATGTCCTTCGTCGTCCGCGGTTCCTGCCGCCGGTGCATCCACTCCGCTGACGGAGATCTCATGACTTCGTCGGACGACGATTTTGGCGGAATGAATCGGGCGATAGAGGCGAATAGTGATTTCCCCGGGAATATCCCGTAACGAGAACCGAAATTCAGAGAGGAAAATCAATGGCTCTCGAATGGCCGGATCAGTTAGCGCTTCTTCACGACTCCAACTCATAAAGCGTGGACGCGAATGTTAGGGGAATCGATCAATGATTCAACGACAATTCTTCATGATGCGGCGTTTGCGGTCACCTGTAGCCGGCATCGGTAGATGTCGCGCGCCGGGATCACCCGGTCCCGGCTACAATGAGGGCGAGCTCTGCGAGCCGTTCTCGCTTCTCCCCCCTTTTGGCATCGGGACGTTCGGCGTTGAGTGTTAGGTGTCGGCGTTACCCGCCGGCACCCAGGACCTTACCGAGCTCGGCTTGCGCGGCGCGAAGTTCCGGAGCGCGCGCTGCGATGGCGTCCTCCAGTGCGGCGCGGCGATTTTCGAGCAACTGATGAATACGCCGGGTCTCGAGCATGTTCCTGATGCGCAGGAGCACTTCAATGTGATCCAACGGTTTGTTCAGGAAATCGGTCGCGCCAAGATTCAGGGCCCGAAGTTTGGTTTCCTCATTCACATCGGCGGTGAGGACAATGATTGGAAGAAAAACTTCGGTCCGATTGCCGGAGAGCGCTTCCAGAACGGTAAAGCCATCCATATGGGGCATGAAGAGATCGAGCAGGATCAAGTCCGGATCGAATTCGCTGCAAAGCTCGACCACCTCGCGGGAATCGGTCGTTGATTTAACGTGAACGTAACTCTGGTCACTCAGCATATCCTCGAGGAGCGCGACGTTGGCGGGCTCGTCATCGACGATGAGAATCCTCATTTTCGCGTAGGCGGCGAAGTCGGCATTCCATGTGGTAGTATTCATTTGGGCGAGTCAGCTTTCTTTATTAATTCATTGTCTTTTCCGTTCGGTTTTTGGATCAGCGTCTTGGAGTCGGTCGATGGCCAGGCCGATTCTTCGATGACTCGAGAAAATCTGGCGACGTCAAGTGGTTTGGTCAGGTAATCACGCGCGCCCGCCGTCATGAATTGTTGAATCTGGCGCGCGGTCGCGTCGGCACTGAGAACGATCACTGGAATTTTTCGTGTTGCTTCCTCGACCTGTAATTGCGAAAAGACATCCCATCCGTCCAGGTCCGGCAGGTGTACGTCCAGCAGGATGAGATCGGGCGAATGTTTGCGCGCCAAATCCAGCCCGAGCCGGCCCTGCATTGCGCTGAGAAGTTCAACTTGCGGTTGCTGGCGTAGAATTTCCTGAACGAGGTTGAGATTGGAAAGATTGTCCTCGATGTAAAGGATGGTGCGCTTGCCTTGAGCACTGTTCAGAACCGGCACCGGTTCGTCGTTATCGGTTTCAGGCACTTGAATCGAGGGCGGCTCAGCGCGGGGAAGATCGACCCAGAAAGTACTGCCGCGTCCCATCTGGCTACTCGCCCCGATGCCGCCTCCCATCGCGTGCATGATGCGTGCAGAAAGTGCAAGGCCGAGGCCAGTTCCCTCGACCGACGATTGCTCCGCGCCCAATCGGTCGAAGGGCGTAAATAGCCGAGACAATTTTTCGCTGGCGATGCCCGAACCCATGTCGGCGACAACAATCCGCATCGTGCCTTCGCCGGAAGATCGGTAGGAGATTGTAACTTTGCCGGTTTTCGGACTGTATTTGACAGCGTTCGAGAACAGATTGAGCAGAACCTGCTTGAATCGTTGGAGATCTGCCTGGACATACACCGGCGGATCAACACGACCCGGCGCAATGAATTCAATGCCGCGTTCCGCTGCCAGCGGTCGGATGAGATCGAGTGCTTCATCCAGCACATCGGCGAGACAGACCGGTTCAAGAGAAAGCTGCATCGCCCCGGCTTCGATCCGGCTGATGTCGAGGATTTCGTTGATCAAATTGAGAAGGTGGCGGCCGGCACCCGTGATGTGACCAGCACGAGTTCGCATCGGCCCGGCTGGGCTTTGTCTTTCAATGAGCTGGCCAAAGCCTAGAATTGCGTTTAGCGGGGTGCGCAACTCGTGGCTCATGCGCGAGAGAAACTCGCTTTTCGCTCTGTTCGCCCGTTCCGCCTCTTCTTTGGCCTCGTTCAACTCGCGCTCGACTCGCTTGCGATCAGTCGTATCACGGATCGCCGCCATCGCCAGGGTTCCCTCGTCGGTCTCGAGCGGGCTGAGGCTAATCTCCAGTGGAAATTCCTTACCATCCTTACGCTTTCCGGCCAGCTCAAGCCCGGCTCCCATCGGCTGGGCGCGCGGATTCTTGAAAAAGTCGGTTCGATGGCCCGGATGCGTGCCCCGGAAGCGTTCCGGAACCAGGATCTCGATGTCTTTCCCGAGTAATTCCTCGCGCTGATAGCCGAAGATTTTCTCCGCCTGCGAATTCACCAGCATGATCGAGCCGTCACATTTTACGATGATGATGGCATCAGGCGCGGATTCCAGGAGAGCCTTGAATTTTTGATCCGCCTTGCTGCGCTCGGTGATGTCCTGGGAGGTCCCGACAATCCGGACGATTTTGCCTGTCTTATCGAGCACAGTTCGACCAAGCGTATGCAAAAGTCGGGTTTCGCCATTCGGCAGAATAATGCGCACTTCTATGCCGGAGGTTTCATTGCCGGCGGCCAGTTTCCTCAGCCACTTACGCGCTCGCTTGCGATCCTCCTGGTGAACGGACGCCATGAAACGCTCGTAACTGGGTAGGAATTCGTCCGGGGCAAATCCAAACAACCGATATTGTTCTTCCGACCAAAAGACCTGGCGCGTGGCGACGTCCCATTCCCAGCTTCCGACATGAGCAACCCGTTGTGCTTCGCTCAACCGCGATTCGCTGAACTTGAGGGCGTCCTCTGCTTGTTTGCGCCGTGTGATGTCTCGCAGAATTCCGGTGTAAAATTGCCCTTGGTTGGTTTTCCAGCTCGAAAGAGTCAACTCAACCGGAAATTCCGCGCCGTCTTTTCTAAGGCCCTCGAGTTCCACCCTTTTGCCTACACCACGCGTTTCCCCGGCCGCTTTGAGGCGGGCTATCGTGTCGCGGTGCAAGCCATGATACCGCTGCGGGATAATGGTGGTGAGCGGTTTGCCAAGCGCCTCAGTTTCTGTGTAGCCGAAAATTGCAGCTGCGCTGGGATTCCAGAAAACGATATTGCCACTGCCATCCGCCGAGACAATCGCGTCTCCGATGGAGTGGGTGACCGAGCGAAGTTTCGCTTCCGAAATACGCAGGCCGCTCTCGGCAACGCTGCGTTCAGCGATCTCGCAATGTAGCATTGCGTTGGCCGAAACCAGCTCCCGGGTTCGTTCCGCAACCAGGACTTCATCACGCTGGCGATGTCCGGTCACGACGAGTAGGAACGCGCCGAGCAACCCGGTGAAGAACAAACCAACTGCGAGAACACTCCACGATTGCCACGAGCGGTGCGCGAGCAAATATTCAGATGAGAGCGAACATTCCAGGGACCATTTGCGGCCGGCCATCTCCAAACTGGTTTTCCTTTGCAACGCCGCCGGCTTTACGCGCTCGACCGAATTCTGAAAGAGCGTCTGCTGCGTCGAGGTGGCGCTGCCATCGAGCAACTGCAATTGCAAGCCTTCTTCGTTAGCTCCGCGAAGCGATTGGGCGATGACGTCGCCGATTCGAAAAACGGAAGCGACATATCCTTCCAACCGTTGCTGTCGCTCTTCTACCGTATCGTGAGAGAGACCGTTGGTGTAGATCGGCATGTAGACGACAACCGCCGGCACCGTTCCGTTTTCGTAAATGAATCTGGTCTGTTTGGTCGCACGAGCTTCGCCTTTGTCTCTCGACCATTCGAAGGCTTCGCGTCGGATTGGATCTGAGGCGATGTTAAATCCTAACGCTTTCTCATTTCCAAATACCGGCTCGATGTAACGGATCACGATGTACTCATCACGGGGAGCGGCCGGAATCGGTTTTAGCTGTGCATCGCGCTCCGTTAGCTGAAAATTGGTCAGTCCGTCGCGGTGGGCCGTCTCAATGAAAGCTCGCACCTTGGCCTTCGGCACGCGTGCATCCCATGATAGCGACTGGATCCCGGGATGATCGGCGATGTCTCTCGCGACGAAAGAATGAAAACTGTCCTGGCTAACAGAAGGCGAGCTGGCGAAGAAATTCTGCACCGATCTAAGCACATCGAGATGGCTGTCAAAATCGCTTTGCAATTTTTGGGTCAGGCTTTCGACACGCTGATCGAATTCCATCCTTACCCGCCCTTGTTCCCATCGATTGGTCTCGAAAAACAATGCCACCACCACCGCAAGAGTGAAGGTCATCGGTATCGTGATCGAAAGTTTGCGGCGCCAATCCGCGGCCTCCTGGGTCCAGATCAAAACCAACGGGGCAAAGATCAGGGTCCCGATCGCATCCCCGACATACCAGGTGGCCCAGTTGGTTAAATAATCAGCCGAATGAACAACGCGGGCGATCCAAAGCGCCGTTACCCCGATCGTAGCGGCAATGACACAAGTTGCCGTTGAGACCAGGGAAAAGCGGACGACTTCTTTCTCCGTGGCCAAGGCAGTTGGCGTCCCTACAAACCAGCGGACCAGGAACGCACCTGCATAGGCTTGCAGCGCGGCCCCGCCACCGATAAACAGCGGCATCGCGACAGATTTCACGGTCGCGCCGAAGGTCGCCGTATCGAGCGAAGTCCAAAAATTTACGAGAAACGACCCAATGATAATACCCGGCCAGGCGCGGTTGCCGAACAAAAGGAGGCAGCCGAGGGCAAGACCGGCCGCTGGCCCGACCGCCGTCGCGTACCCGGGTGGAATTGCCAGAAGGAGCGCTAACTTGCCAGCAATGAAGTAGATGGCAGCGGTGACCAGAATGCTACCGAGCCATCTGATGGTGGAAAATCGGTCCGGCGGTGCGGGGCCAGAATGGGATTGCTCGGTGATGCGACCGGGTGACATCGGGTCGTCTGCGGCGCAGGAGATATGCCAGAGGCCCAGGCTTTTCGTTGTTTAACGATCAGCCGGATTTGCTCGCTAAATCAGTAGCCTGCAGCCTGGCCATCCTTGCGCGACTCGCTTGCGCCGATGTAAACGCGCAGCCCATCGTGCATCTCTACTTTGATCGCCTGGTAACCGCCGTAACCGCCAACGTCGAAGCGCATGTCGTGGCCGCGCTTTTCCAACTCGCGGACGACTTCGTACGGAATCCCGCTCTCGACTTCAACGTAACCGCCTTTTTCCATTTTTTCCCCGGTCGGTTCGTTATCGCCTTCGTGTTGCCACCGTGAAGCATCGCCTGCTTCCTGCACATTCAATCCAAAATCGATCTGGTTGGTCAGAACTTGGACATGTCCCTGTGGTTGCATCCCGCCGCCCATCACACCAAACGCTTCCCACGGTTTGCCGTCTTTCATCACAAAACCGGGAATGATGGTATGAAATGGACGCTTGCCTGGGGCGTAAACGTTGGCGTGGCCCTGCTCCATTGAAAACAGTTCGCCGCGATCTTGAAACATGAAACCGAGACCCGGCACGACAACCCCGCTACCCATCCCGCGGTAGTTGCTTTGAATCAGTGAAACCATATTGCCTTCGTCATCTGCAGTGGACATATAAATGGTGTCGCCATCGTCCGTAGCGCGGGCATCTGACGGCAGTCCGGCTCGGACCCTGTGGGGCCAACGGACATCTTGTCCGTTCTCTATTTTTGCCACCAAGCCCAGAATTGACGTGTCCCGCGCCTTGGAACTCTGCGCCGCATTTGGATTTCCCGGCGCCACCGTTTTCGCAGCATGATTCGGGTCGATCAGCTTCCGTCGTTCTGCTGCATATTGCTTCGAGATCAATTGCGCTAACGGAATCGTCGCAAACTCCGGATCGGCATAAAATTTTGCCCGATCCGCCCATGCAAGCTTCTTCGCTTCGATCATCGCGTGCAATGTTTCCGCCGAATTGCGGCCCATCGCTTTCAGATCGAACCCCTCGAGTATGTTTAGGATTTGCAGTGCGGCGATGCCCTGTCCATTCGGCGGCAGCTCGAAGACATCGTAGCCGCGGTAGTTTGTCGAAACCGGATCGACCCACGTTGACGTATGCTTCTCGAAATCAGCTTTGCGGAGAAAACCACCATTCTCCCGCATGAACTTGTCGATCCTGTCCGCGATCTCTCCCTTGTAGAAAACGTCCCGACCTTTTTCTCCAATCAAACGCAGCGTCTTCGCCAGTGCCGGGTTTTTGAAAATTTCGCCTTTCGCCGGCGTCCGACCTTTGCCATCGACTGTATACGTTTCGAGAAAGGCGCCCGGCGAATCCTTGTAAATTTCCGGCGCAAAGTGCCAGTAAAAGGCGATCAACTCGGTGACCGGAAAACCTTCGTCGGCGTATTTTGCAGCCGGCGCCAGATCGTTACTCAGCTTGAGCTTGCCGAATTTCTTATGCAACTCGCTCCAGGCGTCAACGCATCCGGGCACACTGATTGGAAGCATGCCGCGCGGTGGAATCGTTTTGCGGCCCAATTTGTCGAGCTCCGCTTTCATCTGATCATAGTTAAGGCCTAACGGGGAACGGCCGCTGCCATTGATCCCATAGAGCTTGTTTTCTTTCGCGCTGTAAACGATGGCGAAAAGGTCGCCGCCGATCCCATTCGAGACCGGCTCCATTAATCCGAGAGTGGCGTTGGCCGCGATGGCGGCGTCGACCGCGCTGCCGCCGCGTTTCAAAATATCGAGTCCGACCTGCGTTGCTGCTGGCACGCTCGTGCAAACCATTCCATGCCGCCCCAAAACTTCCGAGCGTGTGGCAAATGGCTTACCGGTTATGCGATCAATCTGGGCGAGCGCTGAGCCGCAGAGCGCAACCAAGAGGAAGAACACAGCTCTGAAACGAAATGATTCAACCATATCGCTATGCTAGCACCAACATCTGGCATCGGCTTCTCTGTGAGCCGAAGCCGCGACAAGCGCCGATGTTCCGCGGCGCTCGGGATGACAAGTGCGGCATCGTCGCTAACGTCACCAAATATGCGTGCAAGTCATCTTGAAGATTTTTATCAATTCCTCCGCTTTCCCAGTGTCTCGACCGACGATCAATACGCCGAAAAAGTAACGGAGTGTGGGCATTGGCTGGTGGGAAAACTCACCAAGATAGGGTTGTCCGCGAAACTTTGCCCAACGCCTGGTCATCCGGTGGTTTGGGCTCAAAACGAACACAAACCCGGCCGTCGCACCGTCTTGATCTATGGCCATTACGATGTGCAGCCGCCCGATCCCGTCCGGCTTTGGGATTCGCCCCCTTTCGAACCAGTTTTGAAAAATGGTTACGTCTTCGCTCGCGGCGCGACGGATAATAAAGGCCAGATTCTTTCCCACATCCTCGGCGTGCAGGAACAACTCGAGGCGAACCGCGATCTTCCGGTCAATTTACATTTCGTCATCGAAGGCGAAGAGGAAATCGGCAGCGCCAATCTTGGAAACTTCCTCTCGCAAAATCGCGATGCGCTGAAGCCTGCGGTCGTGGTCGTTTCCGATACGGGAATGATTGCCGCGGGCGTTCCAACCATGAGTTACGGGTTGCGCGGGGTCGCGGCGCTGGAATTGAAAGTCACCGGTCCGAAGATGGATCTGCATTCCGGAATTTATGGCGGCGGCGTCCTGAATCCGCTCACGGCGATGGCGCGATTGCTCGCCACTTTACATGACGCCAACGGGCGCGTCGCCATTCCTGGTTTTTACG
>Ga0207701_10003165_pt1 | contig 16951 bp, 13 predicted proteins | sample KBSSwiSSwithPhiX_FD_184294 | JGI IMG/M metagenome (GOLD analysis project Ga0207701, IMG submission 184294) | Switchgrass rhizosphere bulk soil microbial communities from Kellogg Biological Station, Michigan, USA, with PhiX - S5 (SPAdes) (version 2) | ecosystem: Environmental > Terrestrial >... | reverse complement strand
GACCAATATGCTGACGCTGGCCGGCGAGCCGAACGCCGCTGCCCGGGCGAAGGCCATCCTCGACTTCGAGACGAAGGTGGCCAAGGTTCATTGGGCGCGTGCGGAAAGCCGTGACGCGACCAAGACCTACAATAAGATGCCGCTAGCCGAAGTGAAGAAGTCGGCGCCCGGCTTCGACTTTGCTCAATATCTCCAGAATGATGGCGTGAACGTCGATTACATCATCGTCTTCCAGCCGAGCGCTTTCAAAGGCATCAACGCTCTCCTTGGAAAGACGCCGATTTCGGTCCTTCGCGACCAGCTTTTGATTCGCTCGCTCGACTCCTACTCCGATTACCTGCCGAAGAAGTTCGACCAGGAGAGTTTCGCTTTCTACGGCACGGCACTTTCGGGGACTCCAGAACAGGAACCCCGCTGGAAGCGTGCGGTGAACTTTACCGTCGGCTCGCTGGGCGATGACGTGAGCAAGCTCTACGTCGCCAAATATTTCCCGCCGGAGACGAAGGCAGCGGCAGACCGGCTGGTCCACAACCTGATCTCGGCGATGGGCCACAGGATCGACCAGCTCGACTGGATGAGCGCTGAGACGAAAGCGAAGGCGCATGCCAAGCTTGCGGCCTTCACTCCGAAGATCGGTTACCCGTCGCAGTGGCGCGACATGAGCGGCCTTGCGATCGACGGTAGCGACCTGCTCGGCAACGCAATGCGCTCTGCGCGGTTCGACCACGATTATGAGGTCGGCAAGCTCGGCGGGCCGATCCGGCGCTGGGAATGGGGCATGACCCCCATGACGATCAACGCCTACTCGAACTCTACGATGGTCGAGATCGTGTTCCCGGCGGCGATCCTCCAGCCGCCGTTCTTCGATCCGAACGCCGACGATGCGGTCAATTATGGCGGCATCGGCGCGGTGATCGGCCACGAGATGAGCCACCAGTTCGACGACCAAGGCGCCAAGTACGACCTGCACGGCAATCTGGTGGACTGGTGGACCCCGGCCGATGCGAAGAGCTTCCAGTCGCGGCTCGACCAGTATGAGGCGCAGATCAACGCCTACGAGCCGCTTCCCGGGCTCCACGTGAACGGCAAGCTGACGATGGGCGAGAATGTCGCCGACCTCGCCGGCCTGACGGTCGCTCGCGATGCCTATATCACGTCGCTGAACGGCGCTCCGCCGCCAGTGATCGACGGCATGACGGCGGACCAGCGCTTCTACCTCGGGTGGGCGCAGGTGTGGCGCTGCAAGGCTCGCGAGCCGGCCCTTCGCCAGCAGCTGCTGACCGATCCGCACTCGCCTTGCCCAGTTCGCACGGACGTCGTGCGCAACATGGATCCGTGGTACCAGGCGTTCAATGTGCAGCCCGGACAGAAGCTTTACCTCGCGCCCGCGGACCGCGTGCGGATCTGGTAAAGCCGTAAAAAGCTGATGCTGCAGCAGGAGCTCCCGCTCCTGGATTCGCGGCCGTTGGACGGCGTGTCGCGCTGGCTGTTGCCCGCGATCGCCGTCACAGCCGCCCTGACGGGCGCAGGACTCCTTTGGATTGCAGGCGCGGCCATGCCTGCGCTGCTGTTCCTTGCGGTCTGCGCGATCGCATTTCCGGCCGCCGCATTCATGAGGGGCCGGCCAGAGCCGCAAATCCCTGACCTCGACCAGCTGGCCGCTTCGCCCGACTATTCCCTCGTCGGGTCGATGCTCGGCCTGAGCAGTGATTGCGCGGCGCTTACGGACGGTCACGGAAAGCTACTCGCCGCAAACGCTGCCTACCGAGAGCGTTTCGAGGGCCAACCCCCGGACAAGCTCGCAGCGGATTCCGACTCCTGCCAGGCGGTCGATACGGCCTGCTCGATGGCGTGGCGCGACGGGGGCGGCTGCGCTGCCGGGATCGAGACGGAGTCCGGTACCTTCGCGCTTGAAGTCGAGCGTGTCGGCGTTCGGAACGACCTTCTCCTATGGCGTTTTCTTAAGCCAGTTCCGACCGACCCGCTTGGAGTCGCGGTCAATCGACTTCGCGGCAAAGCCGGTGAGCTTCTGAGCAATGCCGGAGTGCTCGCTGCCCTCGTTGACAGCGACGGGAGGCTACTGTCCTGGAACGCGCTCTTCGAGGCGCGCGCTCTCGGCGGCCAGGAAAAGCGGGAGGGGGTCCGCCTCGGCGATCTCGTCCAGGCGGAGGAAGAAGAAGGACAATTCCATCTCGTCGCGGAAGGCGATCTGGGACGGCCGCTGCGGGCGGTCCATGTGCCGCTGGACCCGCCGGCTCCCTCCGATCACGCCAATTTCTACCTTTTCGACAGTCCGGACACCTTGCCCCTGTCGAGCTCGCAATATCTCCAGGCGATGCTCGACATCCTTCCGATCGGCCTTGCCTTGGTGGATCGCGATGGCCGCTTCCTCACGATGAACGACGCATTCCGGCAGGCGGCGGGCCTCAAAGGATCCAAGGCGGTCTATCCAGGCGACCTGGTCGTCAAAGAGGACAAGGCGGCTGTCGCCGACGCCGTGCGCCGCAACGCGCGAGGGCCGGCGATGTCCGGAGACCTTGCGGTCCGGCTGACGCGAAGCCCGAAGGAGCCCGTCGCGCTGACGATCGCGGGCTTGCGAGGTCTCGGCGACGCGGCGGTCCTGCTGCTGCTGAAGGACAATAGCGAGGAAGCGAAGCTCAAGCGGCAGGTGGCGCAGGCCACGAAGATGCAGGCGGTCGGTCAGTTGGCTGGCGGCGTCGCGCACGATTTTAACAACATCCTCACCGCGATCATCGGCCATTGCGACCTGATGCTGATGCGGCACACTCCGGGCGACAGCGACTACGACGATATTCAGCAGATCAAGTCGAACTCGAACCGCGCAGCTGGGCTGACACGGCAGCTGCTCGCTTTCTCGAGGCAGCAAACTCTGCGGCCGCAGATCCTCCAGCTGACGGACGTCGTCGCCGAAGTGTCGCACTTGTTGAAACGGCTTCTGGGCGAGACTGTGAAGCTCGTTGTCAAGCACGGTCGCAATCTGGGCTCGGTCCGCGCGGACCCGGGCCAGCTTGAACAGGTGATCGTCAATCTCGCCGTCAACGCCCGCGATGCGATGGCGAGCAAGGGCGGCGGAACGCTCACGATCCAGACCTATGCGGTGCGCGCGAACCAGGTTGCCGAGCTCGGCTCCGACATACTTCCGATTGCCGATTATGCTGCCATTTCGGTCACGGACACCGGCTGCGGGATCGCCGCCAATGTCCTCGGGAAAATCTTCGAGCCTTTCTTCACCACGAAGGAGGTCGGGAAGGGAACCGGCCTCGGCCTTTCGACCGTGTACGGCATCGTCAAGCAGTCCGGTGGCTTCATCTTCGCTGATTCGAAGCTGGGCCAAGGCACTCGCTTCGTCATCTACCTGCCCGTCCATCGTGTCGAAGGCGAAACCGGCAAGGCTCCGGTTGGCGCGAAGCCGAAAGAAGCCGAGCTTTGGGGGACCGGCACGGTTCTGCTGGTCGAGGATGAGCCCATGGTTCGTGCCGTCGCGGAGAGGGCGCTCACGCGCCACGGCTACACGGTCATCACCGCGAACAACGGCGAGGAGGCGCTCGATGTCCTGCAGCGCGGGGACGAGATCGCATTGCTCATCAGCGATGTGGTCATGCCCGCGATGGATGGGCCGACGATGGTCCGTGAGGCGCGCAAGACGCGCCCCGAGTTGCCGATCCTGTTCATGTCCGGCTACGCCGAGGAGCAGCTGAGGAAATCCATCGACCTCGATAACGTCGCATTTCTCCCGAAACCGTTTTCGGTTCAGGAGCTTGCGGAGGCAGCGAGGCGGGCGATCGCGGCCAAATAATACTTGCGGGGGCGGAATGTGCCCGTATTCAAGTCGCAGTTATGTCCGCGTCGCGTTCCATTCTTGTCGTCGAAGACGAGCCGCTGATCGCGATGATGCTCGAGGACTTTCTCGAAACGCTCGGTCACAAGGTGCACGCCAATTGTGACAGCGTGTGTGACGCCGTTGCAGCCGCAGAGCAGGGCGGCTTCGATGTCGCCATCCTGGACGTCAATCTGAACGGTGAGAACGTTTGGCCAGTCGCACACAAATTGCGCGAAAAGGACATTCCGTTCGTGATCGCGACCGGTGGCCATGTCGAGCCGCCGCCGCCCGAGTTCAAGGACGTGCCTTTGATCGAGAAGCCTTATACCATCGACCGCGTCACTCCGGCGATCGAGCAGGCACTCGCTAAGTAGGTCAACGAGACTTTTCGTTCTACTCTTGTTCTAGTAGAACAAATGCGGTACGAACGCCTCTTCACGGGGTGGAACTCGGCCGCCCCCAAGGTCGACATTGACGAAGGGGTGAACAGCATGGCAGCGCAGCTCAAGGTCATCGCTAACGGATTGGAAGTTCCCGGAATGGATCGTCAGAAGGCTCTCGAGGCGGCGCTCGCGCAGATCGATCGCGCGTTCGGCAAGGGCTCGGCAATGAAGCTCGGGAGCCGCGAGAAGATCGAGATCGACACGATCTCAACGGGCAGTCTGGGGCTCGATATTGCCCTTGGCGTCGGCGGCCTTCCGCGCGGCCGGGTTGTCGAGATTTACGGACCGGAGAGCTCGGGCAAGACGACGCTCGCGCTGCACGCAATCGCCGAAGCACAGAAGGGCGGCGGAACTGCCGCTTTCGTTGATGCCGAGCATGCGCTCGACCCTTCCTATGCGAAGAAGCTTGGAGTCGATGTCGACGAGCTCATCGTCTCGCAGCCGGACACGGGCGAGCAGGCGCTCGAGATCGTCGATACCTTGGTTCGTTCGAACGCGGTCGACGTGCTGGTCGTCGACTCGGTTGCAGCGCTGGTGCCGCGCGCCGAGATCGAGGGCGAGATGGGCGACAGCCACGTCGGCCTTCAGGCGCGCCTGATGAGCCAGGCGCTGCGAAAGCTCACCGGCTCGATCAGCCGTTCGCGTTGCCTCGTCATCTTCATCAACCAGGTCCGCATGAAGATCGGCGTGATGTACGGCAATCCGGAGACCACCACCGGCGGCAATGCGCTGAAATTCTATGCGTCCGTCCGCCTCGACATCCGCCGCACGGGCCAGATCAAGGACCGCGACGACATAATCGGCAACTCGACCCGGGTGAAGGTCGTCAAGAACAAGGTCGCTCCGCCGTTCAAGCAGGTCGAGTTCGACATCATGTACGGTCAGGGCGTGTCCAAGGTCGGCGAGATCCTCGACCTGGGTGTGAAGGCCGGTCTCGTCGAGAAATCCGGCGCCTGGTTCAGCTACGACAGCGTCCGAATCGGTCAGGGCCGTGAGAACGCCAAGTTGTATCTCCAGGAAAATCCCGACGTCGCGCAGCGGATCGAGAATGCAATTCGGGGTCGCACGGAAGAAGTCGGCGAAGCGCTGATGGTGGGTCCCGATGCGGACGATGGGGACGACGTCACGGCGGAGTAATTAGCCGACGATGGCCTGCGTGCCTCGCGCGCCGCCGGCTGGCCTAGGCCAAATCCTCCGGTATCACCGTCGATTCCCTGGCTGCTTCCTGCTCCAGCGGATCCGCCTGCATTGGCGCGAACAGCCGCTTCGGCTCGGTCATCACGATCAGCAGGAAGCCGACCGCCGCGCACAGGGCGGTCCCCATCAGGAACGGTACCGGCGTCCCGTCGAATTGCTGTCCGATGAGGAACCCAATCAGCGCTGCGCCAACGGTTCCGACAACCCCCTGAACCGAGGACGCCGTGCCCGCAATTGGAGCCATATGCTCCATCGCGAGCGTTCCGAGGTTCGAGGACGTGAAGGCGAAACTCGCCATCGTCAGTCCCTGGAGGCCGATGAAAACGGGCAACGTTTCATATCCGGCAAGGGCTATCGCGGCGTGGGTCGCCGTGATGACCATGAATCCCAGCGCCGCGGTATGTCCGACGCGGCGCAGCCCGAAGCGCCCGACGACGCGCGAGTTGAGCCAGGACGCGAGCGCCATGGGCGCCGCGATCGACGCGAACACCAGCCCGATGAACCGCCCTTCGCCGAACGCATCGAAGACGATCTGCTGGATCGAGGAAATATAGGCGACCAGCGCTGAGAAGCTGACCGTGATCGCCAAAGTGTAGCCGCGGGACTGGGGTTCGCGAATCGTATCCCAGACGGCGCCGGCCGTCGCTCGCCAGTTCAACGAGCGGCGGAATTCAGGGTGCAGCGTCTCGGGAAGGCGAAACGACGACCACGCGAGCATCACGAGCGCATAGCCCGCGAGAACGACGAAAATTGCCTGCCACGAGGCAACCAGCAGGATGGCCTGGCCGATATTCGGCGCGAGTACCGGTACCAGCATGAAGGTCATGAAGACGAGGCTCATGACCTTCGCCATGGCTTCCGCCTCGAACAGGTCGCGAACCATTGCGATCACGAGGACGCGGGTCACGGCTGCAGAGGCACCCATCGCCACGCGCCCGGCGAGAAGCAGGGCAAAGCTGCCGGCGAATGCGCAGAGCAACGCGAATATTCCGTAGAGAATGATGCCCACGGCGAGGATGGGCTTTCGGCCGAAGCGGTCGGCGAGCGGGCCCCAGACCAGCTGCGTCGATGCAAAGCCCAGGAAATAGGCGATAACCACCAGCTGGCGGTCGTTTTCCTGCGCGACGCTGAAAGTCCGTCCTATGTCCGGAAGCGCAGGGATCATCGCGTCAATGGCGAAGGCATTGAGCGCCATCAGTCCGGCGAGCATCGCTGTCATCTCGCCGGTACCGGGGCGCTTCACGCCGTCATGAGCCATCGAATCGAACATAAGGGCCGCGCGTGCTGGCCGATCAGGCGCCGCCGTGCAACAAGCTGCGGCAACGGAAGGGGGCACGAATGACATCAGTTGCGATCGGGCGGCGTACATTCCTTAATTCGGTGGGCGCTGCGGCGGCCATGTCGGCAATTCCCTTCGCCCGCCTTCGCGCGCAGGCGTCAGAGGAGCTGCCGAAAATCCAGCTTCCGCCGCCGATCAGCAGCGGGGAACGGCTCACCCGGATCGCCAAGGCGCAGGGACTGATGGCGAAAAACGGAATCGGCGCGATCATCGTCGAATCCGGTCCGAGCCTCGACTATTTCACCGGCGTCCAATGGTGGCGGTCGGAGCGACTGACGGCAGCGGTCATCCCCGCCGCCGGAGAGCCGGTCATCGTCACGCCGTTCTTCGAAAAACCGTCCGTCGCGGAATCGCTGTCGATCCCGGCGGAAATCCGGACCTGGAACGAAGATGAGGAGCCGCTGAAGCTCGTCGCTGACTTCCTGAATCAACTCGGGCTTTCGGGCAGCCCAATCGGCTTCGAGGAAACCGACCGATACTTCATCCTCGACAGGCTAAAGCGGCAACTCCCGTCGGTGCAGGTCGTTAGCGGCAATCCCGTCGTCCGCGGTTGCCGGATGATCAAGTCGTCGCACGAACTGGCGCTGATGCAGGCGGCGAACGACATCATGCTCGCCTCGCTCCGCCACGCGGCCGCAAAGACCCGCGATGGCATGACTCCGGCTGAAATCGATGCGTTCATCGCCGCCGCTCAGAAGGCACTCGGGGGAAGCTATGACGGCGGCCTGGTCCTTCTCGGCGAGTCATCGGCCTATCCGCACGGAAGCCACAAGCCGCAGATCGTCAAGCGCGGCGAGATCATCCTGATGGACTGCACCTGCTCGGTCCACGGATACCAGGCCGACATCACGCGCACCTGGGTGTTCGGTAACGAGCCAACGGCGGAGCAGCGCAAATTGTGGGACCAGGTGCGCCGCGGGCAGCAGATCGCGATCGAGACCGCCAAGCCAGGCGTCCCCGCCGGCGCTGTCGATGATGCGGTTCGCCGAGTCTACGAAAGCTGGGGCTTTGGCCCAGGCTACCGGCTCCCCGGCCTCTCACATCGCACAGGCCACGGCATCGGAATGGAGGTTCACGAGCCAATTTACCTTGTGCACGGGGAAACCACTCCGCTTGCAGCTGGAATGTGCTTCTCCGACGAACCCGGGCTCTACATCCCCGGCAAGTTCGGAGTCCGGCTCGAGGACTGCTGGTACATGACCGAAGCGGGGCCCAAATTCTTCACGAACCCGCCGCCGTCGATCGACAATCCCTTCGGCTAGAAATGCTCCGAGCCCGGGGCCGGCGGAGGCCGATGTGACGGGGCAGGTGCGGGCTCGAATATAGCCGGAGGCTCCTCCGGATCGAGGGTCCCTTCCCATTTCGCCACCACGACCGAGGCGACCGCATTGCCGACGACGTTCGTGCCCGATCGTCCCATGTCGAGGAAATGGTCGACGGCCAGGATGAGCAACAGCCCGGCCTCGGGAATGTGGAACATCGACATGGTCGCGGCGATGACGACCAGGCTCGCGCGGGGGACGCCCGCCATGCCTTTGGACGTGACCATCAGCACGAGCAGCATCGTTACCTGCTCGCCGAGGCTGAGATGGATCCCATAGGCCTGCGCGATGAAGATCGACGCGAACGTCATGTACATCATCGATCCGTCGAGATTGAATGAATAGCCGAGCGGAAGGACGAAGCTGGCGATGCGTGGCGGCACGCCGAACCGGTCGAGCGCTTCGAGCGTGCGCGGATAGGCTGCCTCGCTCGACGCAGTGGAGAAGGCAAGCACGACCGGATCGCGGATATAGCGGACGAGGTGCCGCGTGCGCGGGCCGACGATGAGGAAGGCCGCTCCGATGAGGATACCCCAGAGCAGAAACAGGCCGAGGTAAAAGCTTCCCACGAACTTGCCGAGGGTCATGATGATCTCGGGCCCGCGCTCCGCAAGTGCGCTCGTTACGGCCGTGAAGACCGCGAACGGCGCAAAGCGCATGACATAGTCGGTGACCTGGAGCATCACCCGGACAAGGGCTTCCACGCCGACCACGATCGGCTTTCCGCGATCTCCGATGGCGGTCAGCGCAACCCCGAAGAAGACCGAGAAGACCACGATTGGAAGGATCTCGTTCTTGCTCATCGCCTCGAAGATTGACGCCGGGACGACATGGGTGACGAAATCGTTGAGATTGAATCCTCCCGTTTCGACTCCGCTTGCGGCCGTCGCCGGCGGAATGGGGAGATTGAGGCCGACGCCCGGGCTGAACAGGTGGACCAGAATCAAGCCCAGAGTCAGCGAAACGAGGCTGGCGCCGATGAACCAGGCGAGCGAGCGAACCCCGACGCGCCCAAGCGCCGCGACATCCCCCATATGCGCGATCCCTGCGACCAGGGTCGAGAAGACGAGGGGTGCGATGATCATCTTGATCAGTCGAAGGAAAAGGCTGGTAACGATGCTGAGATAACCGGCAATGTCCGTGAGGCGCGCGGCGCTTTCCGGTGAGCCGTCATCGATCATCGCGTTGGTCGCCCAGCCGGTGAGAATGCCGAGCACAAGCGCTATGAGGATCCAGCGAGTAAGGTTCTTGGCCACGGGCGCTCCTGAGCTTTTGGCGACACAAGCTGGCGCCTTGGCGTTCGTCAAGCTTCACAGGCTCATGCGCTCTGGCTAGGGCAGGCGCGTGGAAACTGAGTCAGTAGACATCCTCGAATTCGGGCGGGGCATTCTCCACGACGAGGCCCGCGCCCTCGACGCGCTCGCCGATAGCCTTGGCGAGAGCTTTACCCGAGCGGTCGACCTGATCCTCGGTGCGGGCGGAAAGCTCATCGTCGGCGGTCTCGGAAAGTCCGGCCATGTCGGACGCAAGATCGCGGCGACTTTTGCGTCGACCGGCACCACCGCGACCTTCCTTCACCTTGCCGAAGCGATCCACGGAGACCTCGGCATTGCCGCGAAGGGGGATGTTGCGATCCTGATCTCGCTTTCCGGCAAGACAGCCGAGCTGGAGCCTGTGATCGACCATCTGAAAGCCGTCGGAATCCCAATCATAGCGGTCACTGGCAGCGCGAACTCACCTCTGGGCGAGGCGGCCGAGGCGCCTCTCATTCTTCCACATTGGCCCGAGGTGGGGCCGGAGTCCGTTGCTCCGACGACGTCCACGACCATGAGCCTTGCGCTGGGCGACGCGCTGGCGATGACCGTGATGCGGCAGAAGGGATTCACGCGGACCGATTTCGGGCGCCTGCACCCGGGCGGAACGCTGGGGGCACGGCTGAAGCCCGTGCGGAGACTGATGCATTCCGGCGACCAGCTGCCACTCATCCGCCATGATCGCTCGATGCATGACGCGGTCGTCGAGATTAGCGAGAAGCGCCTTGGCATAGTCGGCGTAACGGACGAGGCCGGCCGCCTGGTAGGCGTGATCACGGACGGCGACCTGAGGCGCAATATCGAACGCGGGCTCGATCATAGCGCCGCGGAGTTCATGACCTCCGACCCAAAGACCATCGGCCCGGACGCGCTCGTCGGCGATGCCGTCGAGCTGTTCGACGAATATCGCATCACGTCGCTCTTCGTGGTCGATGAAAGCCACGGCGAAAAGCGGCCCGTCGGAGTCATCCACATCCACGATTGCCCGGCGGCGCGGTGAACACGGTCATCCTGATTCCCGCGCGCTATCAGTCCTCGCGCTATCCCGGAAAGCCACTCGTCGAGCTGAAAGGCGCTTCCGGCGAACCGAAGCCACTCATCCACCGGAGCGTCGAGGCCGCGCGCCGCGTAAGCGGTGTCAGCGGCGTCTTCGTCGTCACCGACGACGAGCGGATCGCGGAGGGGTGCGCGCCCGCGAAGGTCGGGGTGATCATGACCTCCCCGGAGTGCCGGAATGGGACCGAGCGATGCGCGGAAGCGCTCGCACAGCTCCACGATCCCGACCTCGTCATCAATTTCCAGGGCGATGCACTGCTCACGCCGCCTTATTTCGTCGAAGCCCTGATCGAGCGGATGAAGAACGGCGATGTTGACGTGGCAACTCCCGCGATGCGGCTTCGAAGCTCGGAAGTGCGGGCCTTGCAGGCCGAGGAAGCAGCGGGACGGGTAGGCGGGACGACCGTTGTGACCGATAATTCAGGCCGAGCCCTCTATTTCTCCAAGCGACTGATCCCGCACCTTCCGGCTGGTTCGTTGGAGACGGAGCTTTCCCCCGTCCGGCTCCACGTCGGCGTCTATGCTTATCGGCCTGCGGCTCTGGCGGCTTATGCGGCGACACCGCCGTCGGAGATCGAGGAGCTGGAAGGGCTCGAGCAGCTGCGGTTCCTTGCCTCCGGCATTCCCGTAGCCGTCGTCGATGTCGAAACGCCGCCATTCGCGATTCGTGAGCTGAACAACCCCGAAGACGTCGCCCCGATCGAGGATGCATTGGCCGAAGCAGGGCTCGAATGAGCCTGGACGAGGTTGAGCGAAAGTATCGCGTGATCCTGTGCGATTTATGGGGCTGCATCCACGACGGGGTTCACCTCTATCCCGGTGCCGCTGAGCGCCTGCAGCGGTGGCATGCTGACGGCCGGACAATCATCCTGATCACCAATGCTCCGCGGACCGCCGATGCGGTCGGGCGGCAGCTCGAGCGATTGGGTCTGCCGCCTGTCTGGGACGGGATTGCAACGAGCGGCGAAGCGGGCATCGCCTGCCTTAGGCGCACCGCAAGGCCGGTCGGCTTTATCGGCACCGCGTCCGATCGGGCCGATCTCGAGGGACGAGGCGTCGCAATCGCCGAAGGCGATGATTTTGATGAGCTCGCTTGTGCAGGCCTAGACGAGACTCGGCGCACCGTCGCCGACTACGAAGAGGAGATCCGGCCGCTCGTTGCCCGCCGGGTCCTCATGCATTGCCTGAACCCTGACAAGCTCGTCATTCGCGGCGGCGTTGCCGAGCCTTGCGCGGGCGCGATCGCGGATAGCTATGTCGAGCTCGGCGGGCGCGTCGAATATTACGGCAAGCCTTATCCGGCCATCTATCGCCACGCGATGGAGCTTGGCGGAAATCCGCCGGCATCCGAAGTGCTCGCAGTCGGCGATGGGCTGAACACCGACATCCTGGGCGCTGCTCGGATGGGATATGACTGCGTCTACGTCACGGGCGGGATCAGCGGCGGCGAGGGCATCCCTGCCAATTTCGCGGTCGAGAACGGCCTCGGGGGTTGGCAACCGGTGGCGGTTGTCGACAGCCTCGCCTAAATAGCCGCAATGAACCTCCTCGGACGCGAAATCGGCCTCGATCAGCCCATCTTCCTCATCGCCGGCCCATGCGTGGTCGAGAGCGAGGAGTTGCAGCTTCGAACGGCCGAGACTCTCAAAGGCATTGCCGACCGGCTCGGCATCTTCCTCATCTTCAAGTCCAGTTACGACAAGGCCAACCGCTCATCGGACAAGAGCTACCGCGGTCCGGGGATGGACGAAGGCCTCCGGATCCTCGAGCGCGTGCGCGATGCGCTTGGCGTACCGGTGCTCACCGACGTGCATGACATCCCGCAAATTGCGCCGGTCGCCGAGGTCGTCGATGTGCTGCAGACTCCGGCTTTCCTCGCGCGGCAGACGGATTTCATCCACGCCGTCGCGGCGTCCGGCAAGCCGGTGAACATCAAGAAGGCCCAATTCATGGCGCCGGGCGACATGGTCAATGTCGTGGACAAGGCGCGCAACGCTGCCCGCGAGGCGGGCGTCAACGAAGACACGATCATGGTCTGCGAGCGCGGCGCTTCGTTCGGCTACAATAATCTCGTGAGCGATATGCGCAGTCTTGCCATAATGCGCGATACGGGCTGCCCCGTGGTCTTCGACGCAACGCATTCGGTGCAGCTTCCGGGCGGGCAGGGGACGAGTTCCGGCGGGCAGCGCGAATTCGTGCCAGTGCTGGCGAGAGCGGCTGTTGCCGTCGGCGTGAGCGGCCTCTTCATGGAAACGCACCCGGACCCGGCTCGCGCTTTGTCGGATGGCCCGAATGCGTGGCCGCTCGATCGGATGGAGCCGCTGCTGAAAACCTTGGTCGAGATCGACAAGCGCGTGAAAGAGGCGGGTTTCGAGGAGGCGAAGCTTTGAAGCCAACCGTCTTCATCCAGGCCAACGACCGGCAGCTCCTGGGGGCGAAGATTTCCGCGCACAGCTATAAGCGCAATGCGAGCGAGCCAGACAGTTTCGACGTCCAGATCCTGGAGGTCCGCGACTTCCCGCGGCTCATGAAGCCCGGCCAGACGATCAAGCGGGGCCGGCAGATTCGAGCCTGGGAGCCTGACGACCTGCAGAGCTTCACGCCGCTCCGATTCTACCCGCCCGAGGCGATGGGATTCGAAGGCGTCGCAGTCGTCACCGATCCTGACATCTTCGCGCTCGGCGACGTCGGCGAGCTGTTCAAGCGCGACCTCCAGGGCAAGGCGATCTGGGCCGTGCCGCGCCCGGGCCATAACAAGCAGGCGGATTACATCGCGACCTCGGTGATGCTCCTCGACTGCTCTAATCTGAAGCACTGGCAGTTTGACAAGGAACTGGACGATCTGTTCGCCCACCGCTTCGATTATCTCGACTGGATCGAGCTCAAGCGGGAAGATCGGTCGACAATCGGCTTCCTGGAGCCCGAGTGGAACGACTTCGATCGGCTTACGCCGCGCACCAAGCTGCTTCATACGACCAAGCGTCGTACCCAGCCGTGGAAGACAGGTCTTCCCGTCGACTTCACGCTTCGACGCAGCTGGCCGGTCGACATGATCAACAGGCTGCTGCTGCGCTATGCGCCGCACCCGGATCCCAACCAGGAAGCGTTCATTTATTCGCTCCTCGCGGAGATGGTGGATACAGGTGAAGTGACGGAAGACGAGCTCCGGCGCGAAATGGCCGCCAATCACATCCGCCACGACAGCCTGCAGCTTGTCGACCGATATCGCGGCTGGGACGCACAGCTCGCGCTGGCGGCCTAGGCCTCCAGAAGCTCGCGGATCGCCTCCACCGCTTCTGCCACGGGATCGACCGTAAGCTTGGCAGCGACCGGCGCCTCCACCGTCCCAGCCTGGCCTTGGCGGATGATGCTCGTCCAGAAGTTGCGGACATCCCTGACAGGAACGGGTAAACCGAGACCGGCGAGCGAATAGAAGAACCGCCCGGCCACATTCTTCTCAGGTTCGACCAGTCCCACCGGCTTTCCCGTGGCGACTGCGTCGGAGACCATGGCAACGCTATCTGAAGTCACGTGAATTTCGTCGGCATCCCGGAGCAGCACCGGATAGCGCGGGAAGCGGCCCCACACGAGCGCATGCTCCGCGCCCTTCAGCGATGCAGCGACAGCGTCGAGCACAGCCTTGGCGCTTCTTCCGCTGCTCACGGCGATGACGCTTCCGGGCCCTTTCCCGGCCAGTGTCGATGCTGCGCGCGCCACTTTTGCCGGTGAAAGAGTCCACATGAACGTATCGCCGCCAATAAGCAGGAGCCGGTGCGGCCGCGGCAGTTTGGCCAGCCACTCCGCCTCCTCTCGATTCGGCTCGATTTCGGCGGCCGTGCTGATCCCGAGCGGCAACCGAAGGACGTTCGGCGCGTCCCGCATCCCGTATTGGGGAGTGGTGATTACCAAGTCGAAATTCGACGCGTCCATGCGCGGGTTTCCGAGCCGGACAAGCTTCGTCTTCCCCTTGGACATCGCCCGAATTGTGAGCGCGGCCGGAACGCTCCGATAGCCAATCGCCAGAACCAGCTTCGGCCATGGCGGACGGATCAGCCGGCGCGATTTCTCCGTGAGGGAAGCGAGGCCAGCCCCGAGCAACCTCGGCGGCACGACGTGCAGCGGGTTGTAGGCGAGTTCGATAGTCCGAAACGGCAGGCCCAGCTCGCTCGCAAGGCGGAGAAGCTGGTTATTATCGCCGGTGCGCTGCCCGAGCAGCACCCACACCGGCGCCTCGTTCCCGCCCGCCTCGATCATCGCATCCGAATTTTGCGGTATTGTCGGGCGAGCTGCACCATCAACACCAGGACCATCGCGGCATTGGCGAGAACGAAGGCTCCGGCAGCACCGGCAAGGCCGAACCGCCAGGCCATTGGCCACACGATGATGAGGTAAAGGACGGTGCCGACGAGCCGCGCGACGAGCGGATCGCGGTCGCGATGCATCGCATACAGCATTGCCGGCATCGGGAATGCAATCATTGCGAGCAAGGGTGCGATGATGAGTACGATCAGGGCAGGATAAGCGCCGATGAACTGCTCGCCGAAAATGAGCCTAATCAGCTGCTCACCGGCGACCGCCACGAGAAGCACGGCAATCAGTGCGAACATGCCGGCAATCGCTGCGCCGCGGAGCATCAGGTTCCAGGGACGTTTCGTCTTCGGGTCCATCCGCATGACTTCCGGATAGAAAGCCCGCGACAGCATGTCGGTCGGCCGCTGCGCGCTGTCGGTCAGCGTCGCTGCGACACGGTACAAGGCCGCGCTCGCGGGCCCGAGGAGACCGCCGACGATGAGCCGGGCAATCGGGCCCCAGGCAGCGGCTAGGCTGGACGTCAGGTTCACCCGGATGGCAAACCTCCAGGCGCCTTTCAACGGATGCGGATTGAGCGTTGGGCGGAGCGCATCGACCATTCCTTGCCGTCTCAGCTCCCGCCACGTCAGCCACCATTGGTAGAGATCGCCCACGAGGTCGGTCGTGAACCAGATCGCCACATAAGCGACGAAGGGGGCATCCATTGCCCAGGCAATTGCCGTCAGGATTACCTTGAGTATTGGATCGACCACTCCGCCCCAGCTCAGCAGGTCGAAGCGGTCTAGCGTGCGCAGCACGCCTCCCGGAGTCATCGCCTGCATTGTCGGGATCACGAGGCAATAAAGCATCGTGATGGTCACATATTCCTTCGGCAGCCCGAACCAGCCGCCGATGAAGGGCAGGAGGGCCATGGCTATGGCCATTCCGACCACCCCGCTGAGCAGGTCGAGGCCGAGCGAAAAACCGGTGGCGACCTTGAAGTCCTCCGGCCGGCCGGCGGCGAGACCTTGCCCGCCGTAGCGGATGACGATCTGCCAGGTCTGAAACTTGCTGAGGCTGCTTGCCGCCTGGGCGTAGCTGTGGATCAGGATGAGGATGCCGAACAACATCACGCCAAGGGCGCGGCCGGTCATTGCGAGGGTCACGATCGAGGCGATCGCGGCGACGATCTTCGACGCGCCCAGATAGCTGCTGTTCTTCAGCAGCGAACGCATGTGCTGGTCTTTGAACCAATGGCGCATGCGCTCGCTTAGGCGAAACTATGAGGCTGTCGCTAGCCTCTAGGCTGGCTCTGGCACCCGCTGCTGGACGACCTTGTCGGCAAGCGGTCCGTTTAGCTCGGCCAGATGGTCGAACTCGGCATCGTAGCTCGCCAGGCCCTGGCTTTGCGACCGAAGCTCCGCCTCCATTCCGCTAAGCTCAGCCTCGGGAATGATCGCGTCGATCCGGTCCCATCCGGTCCAGCCGTCGCGCGGGCCCATCCCGAGCATCTGCCCCCGACGGCTCGCGACAGCCGAGCTGACCCTGCTTGCCGCGCTAGACGGGCAAACGACGCTGACCTTGTGCATCGGTTCGAGCAGGTGCGGGGACGCGGCGGCCAAAGCTTCCGCCATTGCCAGGCGCCCGGCGAGGCGGAAGGCGAGCTCCGAGCTGTCCACGCTGTGATAGCTGCCGTCGATAAGAGTCACGGAAACGTCGACCACGGGGAAGCCGAGAGGACCCTTTGCCATCGCCTCGCGAACCCCATCCTCAACGGCCGGGAACCACTGTTTGGGAATGGCGCCGCCGCTGATCCGCTCGGAAAACTGGAAGCCCGAGCCGCGGGGAAGGGGCTTCACCTCGATGATGACGTCGCCGAACTGGCCGTGACCGCCCGACTGCTTCTTGTGGCGGCCCTTCTGGGTCACAGGCTTCCGGATTGATTCCCGGTAGCCGATGGTCGGGGCGTGCGATTTCACCTCGACTCCGTAGCGGCGCTTCAGCCGCGCAAGCACCGTCTTCAGATGCTCGTCGTTGATGCCGCGAAGGCGCATTTCATGCGCGTCGTCATCCTGGTCCAGCACGAGCGCCGGATCCTCTTCCAAAATGCGGTGAAGGGCGCCCGACAGTTTCACGTCGTCCTTCCTGTC
>Ga0207701_10003164_pt1 | contig 16952 bp, 12 predicted proteins | sample KBSSwiSSwithPhiX_FD_184294 | JGI IMG/M metagenome (GOLD analysis project Ga0207701, IMG submission 184294) | Switchgrass rhizosphere bulk soil microbial communities from Kellogg Biological Station, Michigan, USA, with PhiX - S5 (SPAdes) (version 2) | ecosystem: Environmental > Terrestrial >... | reverse complement strand
TGCCCGGACAAGTTGCACGGAGCGCCAAACCCGCCTGGATTGCGGATGTCACGCAGGACCCGAATTTCGAGCGAACGCCCATCGCGGCGAAGGTAGGCTTGCGCGGAGCCATCGCTTTTCCGATTCTACTCGGCGGCGAAACCCTCGGCGTCATGGAGTTCTTCAGCCGCACGGTGCGGCAACCCGATGAGGAACAACTTGCCACACTGTCAGCCATCGGCAGCCAGGTCGGGCAATTCGTTGAACGCAAGCGCGCAGAAGAAGCCCTGCGCAAGAGCGAGGAACGGTGGCGAGCAGTATTTGAGAATTCGGCCATCGGTGTCGCCCTCGCAGATCTCAACGGCCGCTTTTTGGCCACTAACTCTGCGTATCAGAAAATGCTGGGTTACACCGAGGAGGAACTCCGTAAGCTCACGTTTCTGGACCTTACCCACGAGGATTATCGCGAATCCAACTGGAGCTTCATCACCGACCTATTCGAAGGAAAGCGAAAACAGTTTCAGATCGAGAAGCAATATTGGCGCAAGGATGGCAGTTTAATCTGGGTGAGCAACAACGTTTCCCTCGTTCCGGGTAGCGAGAGCATGCCTCGGTTCATCATGGCGCTCTCCGAAGAAATCACCGCGCGCAAGCGCGCCGATGAAGAGCTGCGGCGCAGTGAAGCCTACTTGGCCGAAGCGCAGAGACTCAGCCACACGGGGAGTTGGACTTGGAATGTTTCCACCGGTGAGATTTTTTGGTCGCGCGAACTTTTTCGCATCTTCGACTTGGATCCTGAGCGAACAGCTCTGAATATCGATTTGATAAAAAAGTTCCGGCACCCCGAGGATCGGCCGTTTGCCGAGCAGACGTTTGATACGGCAGTCCGTGAAAAGAGAGATTTTGAAATGGAGTCTCGAATCGTTCTTCCAGACGGATCCATAAGGCACGTGCACACCGTGGGCCATCCCGCCGTCAATGACGCCGATGATCTCGTTGAGTTTGTGGGTACGGTCATGGATGTCACTGAACGGAAGCAGGCAGAAGAGGCTTTGCGCAAGTCACAGGCGGAGCTGGCTCACCTTACCCGGGTGATGACGTTAGGAGAATTGGCGTCCTCTATCGCTCACGAAATCAATCAGCCGCTAACCGCCATCGTCGCCAATGGCAATGGCTGCGTGCGCTGGCTTGCGGGCGATTCGCCCAATCTCGATGAAGCCCGTGAAGCTGCCCGGCGCATCATCAGAGATGGCAATCGGGCCAGTGACGTGATCACCCGGATTCGAGCCTTGCTGCGCAAAACCGCCATCGAAAAGAGCCAGCTGGACATTAACCAAATCGTTCAGGAGGTTGTTCTCCTATTGCAAAATGAAGCAATGCGAAATGGCGTGACACTCCGCACCGAATTGGCGTCTGATTTCCCTCCGGTGTTTGCCGATCGGGTCCAGCTTCAGCAAGTCATTCTCAATCTCGTGGTCAACGGTATCGAAGCTACCGCAAGGGTCACCGATCGTGCGCGAGAGTTGCTCATCACTTCCCATCGATATGAATCCGACAAGGTGCTTGTTGCCGTACAAGATTCCGGCATTGGGATCGACCCGCAAAATCTTGAAAGGATCTTCGATGCTTTCTATACTACGAAGTCCCAGGGAATTGGCATGGGCCTGGCCATCAGTCGCTCCATTATTGAAGATCACGGCGGGCGTTTATGGGCCCAACCGAATGCTGCTAGAGGAGCAACATTCCAATTCACCTTGCGCTGGACGTAGAGAGGTGGCGCCGGTCAAGAATCTAGACAACTCCTTGTGACCCATCGAATCCGTTGCCAGTGGCGCTTGCGGGGCAGACTTTGAGCGCCACCGTATTTAGAACCTTTGGCGCGCTACAACTAACCCCGATTCATTGGATGCTTTTACTCTTTAGACTACGGCTTTTAGACCGGCCCCGAGGAAATCCCAGCGCAACTTTTCGGATTGCGTTGTATAATTACGGCAGGAAGTGATCATGCCGGAAAAAAAGGCGATCGTCTTTGTTGTCGACGACGACATGTCGGTGCGTGAAGGTTTGGGAAGTCTGATTCGATCGGCTGGGTTGTGGGTCGAGACTTTTGCCTCCGCGCAGAAGTTTTTGGATAGCCCGCGCTCCGATGTCGCGAGCTGTCTGGTATTGGATGTTCGCCTGCCGGGCCTGAGCGGGCTCGATCTACAAAAACGCATGGCGCAAGCCAATATTGAGATTCCTATTATTTTTATTACGGGGCATGGCGATGTTCCAACATCGGTACGAGCCATGAAAGCGGGAGCCGTTGAGTTTCTTACCAAGCCATTCCGCGATCGGGATCTATTGGACGCGATTCACCAGGCGATAAAACGCGATCGCCTAGCGCGCGGGCAGCGCGCGCAAATGGCAGAACTTTATGAGCGCTACGAGTCGTTGACGCCGCGCGAGCGCGAGGTGATGGAGCTGGTGGTCTCCGGACTGCTCAACAAACAAGTCGCCGCCGAGCTCGGCACCAGCGAGATCACCGTCAAAGTTCACCGGGGTCAAGTCATGCAGAAAATGCGGGCAGGGTCATTGGCGGAACTGGTCAGGTTGTGTGAGAAACTGAGAATTCCTCGCGCCAAAACATCCTAGGAGCAGCGGCAAAGCTCGAGACCTGCCGAAACCAGCCTATACCAAAGTATAATAGATTTTTTATCTGAAACGCTGTTAACTGAGATTATGAAAGGTGAGCATGCCTAGTTCTTCACTTATATCAATCGTCGATGATGACGACTCGGTCCGCGAATCTCTCAGCGGTTTAATCCGTTCTGTCGGGTTCGGAGCTCTGGTGTTTGCTTCGGCCGAAGAGTTTTTGAATTCGAATCATCTCTCCGATACGGACTGCCTGATCCTCGATGTGCGCATGCCTGGCATGAATGGACTCGAGCTTCAACGTCGCTTAGCTGCCAGTCATATGTCGATCCCGGTTATCTTCATCACCGCTCATGGCGATGAAGAGGCGCGGGTGCGGGCCCTCAACGGCGGCGCAGTGGAATACTTACTCAAACCATTCAGCGAGGAAGCGTTATTGAAGGCGATCGACACGGCTCTCAAGTCTAAATGACATAAACCGAAAGATTTTCGAGATTGCAAAAGATAAAACAAACTCCGGACAATTTCCAAACCTACGCCTATCCAGAGGGATTGTTAATTATAGGTAACAATCGTTGACAACCCATGACAAGCAGAGACATCATGTAGCTGTCGCGGTTAGGCGAATAGGACACGGTTAATTTTCTTACTGAAGATCCTGTAGCAAAGGAAAGAGGTGCCCCCATGAGTAAGATAGCTCCTCTTATATATGTCGTGGATGATGATGCGTCAGTGCGCGAGGCTCTGAGCAGCTTGATCCGATCAGTGGGATTGAGGGTCGAGGCCTTTGCCTCCGCGCAGGAGTTTTTGGCCCATCCGCAAGCCGATGCACCGAGCTGTTTGGTGCTGGATGTGCAGCTCCCCGGGCTAAGCGGACTCGATCTGCAACAGGAGCTTGCCAAGGCGGATATTCAGATCCCAATTGTTTTTCTCACGGGTCACGGCGACATTCCGACGTCGGTGCGAGCGATCAAAGCCGGGGCGCTGGAGTTTTTAACCAAGCCTTTCAATGATGAGGACCTGCTGGATGCGATCCAGCAAGGGATCGCCCGGAATCAGCGGGCGCCGAAGCAAAAAGACGATCTTGGCACCCATAAATTTGGCGACATAGTCGGCAAGAGCGCCGCACTAAGAAAGGTTTTGAATCAAGTTGAGGTCGTAGCGCCGACGGATTCGACCGTGCTGCTTCTCGGCGAGACCGGCACCGGCAAGGAAGTTATCGCGCGAGCGATCCTCAACGTCAGTTCCCGTTCCAATCGTCCCTTCGTCAAGCTCAATTGCGCGGCGATTCCCTCGGGGTTATTGGAAAGCGAGTTGTTTGGTCATGAAAAGGGAGCTTTTACCGGCGCGGTTTCACAGAAAATCGGCCGCTTCGAGCTGGCGAACGGAGGGACGCTGTTCCTCGATGAAGTGGGCGATATTCCGTTGGAGCTGCAGCCGAAGCTCTTGCGGGTCCTGCAGGAGCAGGAGTTTGAACGACTAGGAAACTCCCGAACCGTTCGCGTCGACGTGCGGCTGATAGCGGCGACGAACCGTGATTTGGAAGAGATGGTGGCCGAAAAGCAATTCCGCGAAGATCTGTATTTTCGGCTGAACGTATTTCCAATTCGGATACCACCGCTGCGCGAGCGGTCGGAGGACATTTCGCTCTTGGTGCAATACTACGTGGATAAATATTCACAGCGCATGAACAAGCAAATTGACGTGGTTCCCGAAGAGACGATGGCCGCGCTTTGCCGTTATTCTTGGCCGGGAAACATACGCGAGCTCCAAAACTTGATCGAACGAGCCGTGATAATGACGCCAGGAAACGTTTTGCAGATTCAAGTCAGCGACCTGCAAGAATCCAATCGAATCTTGTCGTCTATGGCGGGCACGCTGGAAGATGTGGAACGGCAGCGAATCCTGCAGGCTTTGCGGGAAGCCGGCGCGGTCATCGGAGGACCGCATGGCGCGGCAGTCCGGCTGGGCCTCAAGCGCACTACTTTGTTGTCTAAAATGCAAAAACTTGGCATCGCACGGAATACAAACTACTCTCCATTGACGCAGGAAGAGGCATCTAAAGATCTGCCACAGCCGGTAAAGCGCTAGTTCGTCAGAACATTCGTTCAATGTCATCAACGAATCTCGTGCACCGGCGTTGAACTTTTCATTCAAGCGTCGACTTCAATCCCAGTCGCTTGTTGCTCACGGGTTCGCTGGTAGGTCGGAGATGTTCCAACCGCCGCCCAGGGCCTGGACGAGGAGCACGGCAGCGGTCATGCGCTGGCCGAGGATCTGGACTGCAGTCGTCTCGTTCGTCAGGGCGATTGTCTGCGCTGTCACCACGTTGAGATAGCTGACGGTGCCCGCCTTGTATTGGTCCATCGTCAAGACGACGGACTTTTCCGCCGCCTTTACCGCTTCGTTCTGCACCCCAGCTTCTTCCTCGAGGATACGCAGCGCAGCGAGATTGTCCTCCACGCCCTGGAAGGCGCTCAGCGCGGTCTGCCGATAGGTTGCGACGGTCGCGTCGTAAGCCGCCCGCGCGAAGTCGGTTTGCGCCCGCCGCAGACCACCGTCGTATACGGTCTCCGAAACAGACGCCCCTACGGACCAGAAGCGACTTGCCGCCGAGAATAATTTCCCCAGACTCGAGCTCTCCAAGCCAAGGGAGGCGCTGAGCGTGACCGTTGGGTAGAACGCGGCTTCGGCAACGCCGATTTGTGCATTCGCAGCCGCAACGCTCCGCTCGGAGGCAGCGATGTCCGGCCGGCGCTCGAGCAGGTCAGAGGGCACGCCAACGGGAATCGCCGGCGGCGTGCTCGCAAGCGGCATGTCCGGGATGGAAAAATCGGAGGCCGGTTTACCAATCAGCACCGCGATCGCGTGCTCGAGCTGCGCGCGCTGGACGCCCACATTGATGAGCTGGGCCTCTGTACTTTTGAGCTGGGTCTCCGCCTGTTGAATGTCTACGTCGGAGTCCACTCCTTGGGCAAACAGGTCTTTGGTGAGCTCGAGGGACTTCTCAAAGGCGGTGACCGTCGCGCTGAGCAGTTGTTTCTGCGCATCAAGCTCACGCAACTGGAAGTAGTCCTGCGCCAGCGCCGCCTGGAAGCTGAGACGCGCGTTCTCCAGATTAGCGGCGCTCGCCTGAGCATTGGCCTGATTCGCCTCCACAGTGCGGCGAATTTGACCCCAGACGTCGATTTCCCAAGATACATCGAGGGGCAGGGAATAATTCGAGACGGTAATTCTTGACGAGGCTGGACCTGACCCGGTGGTAGTCGATGAGCTCGAGCGATTCGCGCCGAAGCCGATCGTCGCCGTGGGATAGTAACTGGCGCGAGCTTCCTGAACGAGGGCGCGGGCCTCCCGATACTGGGCCTCCGCCGCGGCCAGGTTCTGGTTCGAGACGCTTACCTGAGCCTCCAACGCGTTCAGTTGGGGATCACCGAACATTTCCCACCAGGCGCCGCGGATCACGTCATCCTTCGGCTGGGCGACTCTCCAGCCCTCGTTCTCTTTGTAAGCATCCGGCGTAATGACCGTAGGCCGGACATAGTCCGGCCCCACTACCATGCATGCGCTCAAGGGCATCAGCATGGCCGCTACGATCGCTGGGGCGAAACGGCGATGTTTCAGCGCGGCGCGCAATATTTTCTGCATGCAACCCATTGATCACAATTCCGGCGCTGCTTCTGCGCGCCATCGGCCGCGCAAGTTCTGTCGGCGGCGCTCGAACCACAGCCGGCCGCGATCAAGATAGAGATACACGACCGGCGTGGTGTACAAGGTGAGCATCTGGCTCACGATCAGGCCGCCGACGATGGCGATACCGAGCGGGCGGCGAAGCTCCGACCCGACTCCCGTCCCCAAAGCCAGGGGCAGCGCCCCCAAGAGCGCCGCCATCGTGGTCATCATGATCGGCCGGAAGCGCAACAGGCACGCCTGGTAGATCGCCTCCTGCGGACTCTTGCCTTCCTGGCGCTCCGCCGCGAGCGCGAAGTCGATCATCATGATCGCGTTCTTCTTCACGATACCAATTAAGAGGATGATGCCGATCAGAGCGATCACATTGAGATCCATGCGGCAGATCAACAGCGCGAGGACTGCGCCCATGCCCGCCGACGGCAGAGTCGATAGAATCGTGATCGGGTGAATGTAGCTTTCATAGAGAATACCCAGCACAATGTAGACTGCTATCAGCGCGGCAGTAATCAGAAGGGGTTGAGTCGCCAAAGACGCCTGGAACGCTTGCAGTGTCCCGGAGAAGCTTCCATGAATTGTCGCCGGCATTCCCATACTCTGTTCCATGTCATGGATGCGGCTTACGGCATCACTGAGGGCGAGACCGGGCGTAAGATTGAACGACAAGGTCACCGAGGGAAACTGGCCTTGATGGTTCACAGCGAGGGGCGCCGTGGTTGGCTCGTAATGGGTGAATGCGCTTAACGGAACTACGCCGCCGTTAGCCGCGCGAACGTAGATCTGTTTCAGTCCTTCCGGGCTTTGCCAGAACTCCGGTTCCACTTCCATGACAACGTGGTACTGATTCAATTGCGTGAACATCGTCGATACCTGGCGTTGCCCGAAGGCATCGGAGAGCGTGTCATCAATCATCTGCGGCGTGATTCCTAATCTCGATGCCGTCAAACGGTCGTATACGAGCGATGCCTGAAGGCCGTTGTTCTGTTGATCGCTGCTGACGTCCGCCAGGCCGGGGAGCTTCCTCATTTGTTGGAGGAGAGTGGGCCCCCATCGGGTCAAATCCTCAAGATTATCGCTCTGAATCGTGTATTGATATTGCGCGTTCCCCAGCCTGGCTCCGATGCGCAAGTCTTGCACCCCTTGCAGATAAAGCGCCGCTCCCGGCACCGTCGCCAGTTTTGGCCGCAAACGATTGATCAGTTGATCTGCGCTGACGTGGCGCTCCTCGAGCGGTTTCAACGCCATAAATACTCTGCCGGTATTCGTCGTCGTGCCTGCCCCGCTGCCTGTAAAGGCCATCACGTTGGCTACGGCCGGATCAGCTCTAACAATGTCTACGAAGCGCGTAATCCTTTGCCGCATCGCCTGAAAGGACGTATCTTGGACACCCTGAATGCCTCCAATGATGCGCCCGGTATCCTGCTGCGGAAAAAATCCTTTAGGCACAATGATGAGGAGATAGACATTCACGCCGATCGTGAGCAGGAGAACACCCAGCGTCAAGGCCGCGTGGCGCAGGACCCATGCAAGGCTGTGTTCGTACAGGCGCAATACCCAAAGGAAAACTTCCTCGCTCGCGCGATAGAGTCTGCCGTGATCTTCCTCGCGCTGGTGCTTGAGAAGCCTGGCGCACATCATGGGAGTGGTGGTCAATGAAACGACGAGCGAAACGAAAATGGCAGTCGAGAGGGTGACGGCAAATTCGCGGAACAAGCGCCCGACGATGCCACCCATCAGCAAGATCGGAATGAATACGGCAACCAGCGAGATACTGATGGACAGTACCGTGAAGCCGATTTCTTGGGCTCCTTTCAACGCGGCTTCCATCGGTCGCATTCCCTGCTCGAGATGCCGGCTCACGTTTTCGATGACGACAATCGCGTCATCGACGACGAAGCCGGTTGAAATCGTGAGCGCCATCAACGACAGGTTGTCGAGACTGTAACCACACAAATACATAACCCCGAAGGTGCCGATTAACGAGACCGGGACCACCACGCTTGGAATAAACGTGGCGCGGACATTTCTGAGAAAGATGAACACGACGATAATGACGAGCCCAATCGAGATAAGCAGCGTCTGCTCCACGTCATGCACGGATGCCCGGATCGTGGTCGTCTGATCGAGGACAACCGTGAGATCGATCGCTGCAGGAATGGAAGCCTTGAGCTGAGGAAGGGCCTCCCGCACGCGGTCCACGGTAGCGATGATATTCGCCCCCGGCTCGCGAGAAATAACCACCAGCACGGACGGCTTTCCATTGGTTATTCCGGCCGCTCGTAAGTCTTCCACCGAATCCTGTACGTTGGCGACATCCGACAACTTGAGGGCAGCGCCATTCTGATAGCTGACGATCAGCGGCTTATAGGCGTCGGCCTTGAGGAGCTGGTCGTTCGCCGCCAGATCCGACGTGGTCGTATCATCCGCTATCCGTCCCTTCGGCCGATTGGCATTCTGTACGCTCAACATGTTGCGAATATCCTCCAGGCCGAGCCCGTACTTGTTCAACGCGGTGGGATTCACCTCTACCCTCACAGCAGGCAACGAACTGCCACCGACGGTGACTTGCCCGACTCCGTCTATCTGCGACAGCTTCTGCTGCAAGATCGTCGAGGCGACATCATAGAGGCGGCCGGGATCGTAGACGTCCGACGTCAGCGCCACAATCAGAATTGGCGCATCAGCCGGATTGACCTTTCGATAGGTCGGATTGTTCGGCAGATCAGTCGGCAGATAACCACGAGCGGCATTGATGGCGGCTTCAATGTCTCTCGCCGCCGCGTCGATATTCCGGTTCAAGTCGAACTGCAGTGTGATCGCAGTCGCGCCGAGAGAGCTCGTTGACGTCATTTCCGTCACGCCGGCGATCCGCCCGAACTGCCGCTCCAGCGGTGCCGCGACTGAGGAAGCCATGGTCTCGGGACTGGCTCCCGGAAAAGCCGCTGCCACCGTAATGGTGGGGAAGTCAATCTGGGGCAGCGGCGATACCGGCAGGACCGTAAAGGCGACGGCCCCCGCCAGTGCAATTGCCGCGGTCAGTAAAACGGTCGCCACGGGCCGGTGAATGAATGGGGCGGAAAGGCTCATGGCTACTCCGTTGGAACGGGCTCTGCGCCTTCTTGGCCGGCGCGAAACTTTGAGGTTTTCATGGCAAGCCGGTCGAAGAAGATGTAAATGACCGGGGTCGTGTACAGGGTAAGGAGTTGGCTCAGGAGCAGTCCGCCCACGATGGTGATGCCGAGGGGCCGGCGCAATTCCGAACCGATCCCGGAGCCGAGAGCCAGCGGCAGACTCCCCAGGAGAGCGGCCATGGTGGTCATCATGATGGGACGAAAGCGCAGCAGACACGCCTGATAAATCGCGTCCACCGGGCTTTTGCCCCCATGGCGCTGGGCGTCGAGCGCAAAATCGATCATCATGATCGCGTTCTTTTTCACGATGCCGATCAGCAGGATAATGCCGATGAGCGCAACGACGCTCAGTTCCGAGCGACAGATCAGCAGTGCTAGAATCGCGCCCACCCCGGCCGAGGGCAGGGTGGACAGAATCGTGATCGGGTGGATGTAGCTCTCATAAAGAACCCCGAGCACGATGTAGACGGTCACCAGCGCTGCCAAAATGAGCACTGGCTCATTGGCCAGCGAGGCTTGAAACGCTTCTGCCGTGCCTTGAAATGCCGCCTGGATGCTTAGCGGCATGCCAAGCTCCTTGCGCGTCTGCTCAATTGCATTCGTGGCCTCTCCCAAAGAGGCGCCGGGAGCGAGATTGAATGAAACGGTGACGACTGGGAATTGCCCCTGATGGTTGATCGCAAGGGGCGCGGTGCCCGACTCAAAATGAGTAAACGCGCTGAGGGGCACGGCCGCTCCATTTATGTTGGAGGTGGTAGGAATACTCGTTGTCGTGCTAGGCGCGGATGAGCCTACGGTTGCCGCCGTTGAAGGCGAAGTTGCAATCGCGACCGACGCGTCCGAACCGGTAGCCGGTGGTGATGTCGGAGCTGTGGCTGAGGAACGGACATAGATCTCTGCCAATTTGGCCGGATTCTGCTGGAGCTCCGGCAGGGCTTCCAGCACCACGTGATATTGATTCAACTGTGTGAACAAGGTTGAGACCTGGCGTTGACCGAAGGCATCGTAGAGGGCGTCGTCGATCATCTGTGGCGTGATCCCGAGCCGGGAAGCGGTCACCCGGTCGATGACGAGCGCCGCTTGCAAACCCTCTGTCTGCTGATCGGTGGCGACATCGCGGAGCTGAGGCAGCGCCTTGAGCTTGTCGACCAGCCGCGCGGTCCATAGGCTCAACTCATTCGCGTCGGGATCTTCGAGCGTATACTGATACTGCGTTCGGCTGATCCGATCCTCAATGGTCAAATCCTGCACCGGCTGCATGTACAACCTGATGTCAGCGACGTTCGCCAACGCCGGCTGCAACCGGCGCATCACGTCAGTCGCGCTTATTCCGCGCTCGGCCAGCGGCTTGAGATTGATGAGAATGCGCCCGCTATTAAGGGTGGTGTTGATGCCATCCGCACCGATGAACGAGGAAAGACTCTCCACCGCGGGATCCTTGAGAATGACTTGAGCGAGGGCTTGCTGTCTCTGGGCCATCGCAGGAAAGGAAGTGGTCTGGGGCGCTTCGGAAATGCCCTGGATCACACCGGTATCCTGCACCGGGAAAAACCCTTTCGGGACGATGATGTAAAGCCACGCGGTAAGCGCAAGCGTGGCAGCCGCCACCAATAGAGTCGCGGTCTGGTATCGCAATACCCACCGGAGAGTTTTGCCATAGAACTCGATGATACTGTCGAATGCGCGCTCCGATGCCTGGTAAAGGCGTCCCTGCTGGCTCGAGGATTTGTGCCGCAACAACTTAGAGCACATCATGGGAGTGAGGGTCAGTGAGACCACTGCAGAGACAAGAATGGTGACGCTGAGGGTAATCGCAAATTCCCGGAACAGGCGCCCGACGATGTCGCCCATGAACAGCAACGGTATCAATACGGCAATCAGCGAAACCGTCAGCGACACGATGGTAAACCCGATTTGCTCCGCTCCCTTCAGCGCCGCCGCCAGCGGCTTCTCGCCCTCTTCGATGTAGCGGACGATGTTCTCGATCATGACGATCGCGTCATCGACAACGAAACCTGTCGAGATCGTCAACGCCATGAGGGTCAGGTTGTTGAGGCTGTAGCCGAGCAGATACATCACGGCAAACGTGCCCACGAGAGACAGCGGTACCACAACACTCGGGATGATCGTCGCCGCGACATTCCGTAAGAAGAGAAAAATCACCAGCACCACGAGCGTCACGGTCAACATGAGCTCGAACTGGACGTCCTCGACCGACGCGCGAATGGTCAAGGTGCGATCCGTCAGAACCGAGACCTGAATGGACGAGGGCAGGGTACTGTTCAGTTGTGGCAAAAGCGTTTTGATGCGATCGACAACCTGAATGATGTTGGCGCCGGGCTGGCGCTGGATATTGACGATGACCGCCGGGACGTTGTTCCTCCACGCGGCCTGGTTTACATTCTCGACGCCATCCATCACCGTTGCCACATCCGACAGCATGACGGGCGCGCCATTGCGAAAGGCGACCACAACCGACCGGTACTCATCGCTCGTCAACAACTGATCATTGGCGCCGACTTGGTACGACTGGTGCGGCCCATCAAAGTTGCCCTTGGGGCGATTGATGCTTGTCTGCTGCAGCGCCGTGCGCACATCCTCCAAGTTGACGCCGTACGATGAGAGCGCCGTGGGATTGGCTTGAACCCGAACAGCGGGCTTCTGGCCACCACTGATGGTCACCAGTCCGACACCGGGCAACTGGGAGATCTTCTGAGCAAGGCGTGTATCTGCCAGGTCCTGTACCTTCGACAGCGGCATGGAATTCGATGTCAACGCCAAGGTCAGAACCGGCGTATCCGCCGGGTTCGTTTTGCTGTAGATGGGCGGACTGGGAAGATCGCTGGGCAGAAAGGTCTGCGCTGCATTGATCGCCGCCTGTACCTCTTGCGCCGCCACATCGATATCGAGGTTAAGCGAGAACTGTAACGTGATGACCGAGCTTCCGCCCGAGCTCGTCGACGTCATCTGGTTTAGGCCCGGTACCTGACCGAACTGCCTCTCGAGCGGCGCGGTAACACCGGAGGCCATGACATCCGGACTCGCTCCCGGGAAAAAAGTCAGCACCTGGATCGTGGGGTAGTCGACCTCTGGCAGCGCCGAAACAGGCAATTGCTGATAGCCGGCGATGCCGACGAGTAGAATGGCTGCCATTAGCAACGACGTCGCGACCGGTCGAAGAATGAACGGACGAGAAGGACTCACGCCCCGGTCCCGCCGTGCGCATTCGCCGACGGATCTCGCGCGGCTATCTTGACTCCGTCGCGCAGCCTGTCGAAATTGTCGGCCGCAATGACATCGCCGGCCTTTAACCCCTCTACCGCCGTCATATCGCCATCGGTTGTGCCCACCGATACCTTCTGCATCGCCACGGTTTGATCGGGCTTGACCAAGTACACAAACGCGCCCTGGGCGTTGCGCTGAATGGCCATTGTCGAAATCAACGTGACGTCATGTTGCGTTTCCACCAAAAGTCTCGCGTTCACGAACTGGTTTGGAAAAAGAGCGTTGTCCTCGTTGGGAAACACCGCCTTGAGCTTGACGGTGCCGGTGGTTGGGTCAACCTCATTATCGATTGTCAAAAGGGATCCCGTGGCGAGGCGGTGCTGCAGCGCGCGGTCATACGCTTCGACGGGCAGCCGAACCCCACGCTTGAGCTTGTCGAGCACGGCCGGAATGTTGTCCTCGGCGACAGTAAAGATCACCGTAATCGGCTGGAGTTGCGTGATCACAACCAGCCCAGTGGTGTCGGTCGTTTGAACGAAGTTCCCTTGATCCACCAGGCGCAGCCCGACCCTCCCGCTGACCGGCGCGGTGATGCGGGTGTAGATAAGCTGCACTTTAACACCCTCGATCAGTCCCTGATCGTTTTTGACGGTGCCTTCGAGCTGGTGCACAAGAGATACTTGCGTATCGTATTGTTGCCTTGGAATTGCATTCTGCTGGACGAGCACTGTGAAACGCTGGAGATCGAGGCGCGCGTTGTCCAGCAGAGCCTGGTCACGCGCCAGCTGTCCCTCGAACTCGGTCAGCTGGGCCTGGAGTGGGCGCGGGTCGATTTCAGCCAGCAAGTCGCCGGCACGAACGATTTGGCCTTCCTGATACCGGACGCTCATGAGCTGCCCGTTGACCTGAGTCCTGACTGTCACAGTGTTGAGCGGGGTAACAGAGCCGAGGCCGGTGAGGTAGACGGGGATGGAACCGGTTTTTGCTGCTACTGTGGCAACCGGGACGCTTTGCGCGCCGGAAACCGGCCCTTGGGATGCGGCGCGCGATTGGGCTCCACCGGAATTGCTCCAGAAAACGTAGGCAATCACTGCCGCTAGACAGACCGCCAGCAAACCAATCTTCCAGTGTCTGAGCAACGTGAGGGAACGCGTCCGCTTTGGAAATTCGTTCTTTTCAGTTTCTTGCATCAACTTTTCACTCAGCGTCTTTGTAAGGGCAAATCCTGTTCCAATGCGCCGCCGCACCGGCTCTGGTCAATCCTCATGCAAGCGCACGAATTGACTCGGCCACCGATCCTCATAATGACTTCGCAAAAAGAAAACTGACGTTACTCAGTCGTCATTTTGACGTGCGTCGATATGACGACTCGGGCCGTCGTCCGGTCGATAATTAATCGCGGCGGGCACTCAGAAATATCTTGCCGTTGGATGGCATACGGATTGCCCTTTGAAGTCATTATCTGGAGGCGTCGAAAAGGAGGAATTCGCAAATGATCAACGGAATCCAAAAGGGCATGAGATGTCACACCACGAAGGAGATCAGAACCCACTGGGGGCGGCTCGGGAGATTCACCGAGGGGACCATTCAGGGCGTCATCGATAACCTCGGCCGTCAGCTTATTAGCGTCGCATGGGACAGTGGTGTTAGCACGTACGTCTTTGTCAACGAGATTGAAATCAAAACTCGCGTCGAATCAGAGGTCAGCTCCTTCTAGCTAGAAAACCGTCAAGGTGAAGCAGAAAGGAGCGAACGCCGTGCAACCGGAACGACAGGTGCGCTCAAAAACCATGACGACAACCTATCATGAAGTATACTGCGCTTTTAATTTTCCTACTTCTCGTCGCGATTTCTGGATGCTCGGTGCTACAGAACAGTGAGACCTACTATCTGGAGCATCCTCGGGGGGGCCCCATTCATTGGCGTGAGTACGAAGATTGAAATCTGCTACGAGACAAATCTGACAGATCACGATTCTCTGACGTGATATCCGGGACATTACACCCCGTCGCAAATAATTCGTGCGATTGGGATCGCCGCTGTGGTTTCGTCGTTCTTCAATCTTTTCGGGGAAAGATAATTGTCGGCTGGAGGCAATGGTCTGAAGGGAGTCGTTATCCCCCTTCAGCCATTGCGGCAATACTCAGTAGTTGTTCTCCATGCGATGTTCTCGTTCCAATTTTTGCTCTTGCGCCTGATCTTGCCCGACCGGACTCTCAGTGCACGGTCCGTAGTAGTCGATGACATCTCCTGACTTCTTGCTTTTGATCGTCGGGTCGTCGTCAGCCAAACTCTTTCCTTCTATCGCGGGAAACTTCTCATGACAGTAGCTGCCCGGCACCTCTTCGGTCTTAGAAATAGTACCGTCGGCGGCTAGAGCTGTACCACTCGCTATGATGTTACCGAGAAGAATCAGAGCGGCTAAAAGTGATTTTGCGTTTTTCATTTGATTCACCTCCTTTCGTTATTGTTGAAGGATCCTAAGCGCAATCGGTATGCACCCGCTATCCATGTCGAGAAAAGGCTTATGGATAGCAGGGTGTGGGAAGTTATGGTGATCTCGCAAGAGCGTGCGCGGTTACTAGTGACGAAAAAATGGCGCCTTAACCTCGACAGGTGTCGAATCAGGCTTTTGCTTGAGGCCGGTCGTTTCCAGCCGTTGCCCCCGGTATCGAAGAGTAGTGACGCGCCAAGTCGGCGTACCTGACAAGCCCACGTGTCCAATCACTAGCGCGAGTTCTCCGCCACGATGAAACATCCTCGCTTTTTCCGGACGTCACTATTTCGGCGTGTGCCGATGGAGCGACAGGCTCTTTAGCTAGGGTTTGGTTAACGTGAATACGCGATCCTTGGTGTCCCGTGCGATTCTCGTCATTTGTAGATAACAGAAAACTGGAGTTGCTCTGGCACGATCGTTGCCACTTGTACCTGCAACGTAGGGAGAGGTGGTGATTTCTATGACCTTCGCTACACTGATCATGTCGATCCTATTTCTGGCGGGAACAACTTTATGGGTCCGCACAGCCGTCCGGGAGACGCAGCGAGCGCTGGCTCGCAAACGCGGTTAAGTGCGACGCGAACGAACGAATCGGCGAGCGAAATTTCAGCCGCACACAGCCGCTCTTAGTTCCGAGCGCACGGCAGCGACTTCGCCTTGTGCATTGTTTTGGACATGCGTCATCAACGGATCAACGAGACTTGGTCACGATGAGTTGGTTCGAGAACGCTGGTGTTATTGTCCCGGGTAGACGCTCGGAAATCATCCAAGAAAATGTCTTAGCTATCCGGAGGAATCGATCGCATGAGCTCTAGAAATCGCAAGCGCGATATCCGAGGGTCAACCCACGGCTACCGAGGACCCGCTCGCAAGCAGAAACCGCTTAGCGAACCCGGAAAGATCTCCGGCCATTTCTCAGTTGTGCCATTGCTTCTCCCGGACGGAGAGATCCCCTCTGCCGTGCGACAGGCTTTGCTCGAAGGGCGGCGCCAAGACGCGGCGGCAATGCTCATGCATCAGTATGGATTGAGTTGTGCTGAAGCGAGCGATCTCCTTGGTTTCTCTGCGTGCGAATAGAACGTTTCCCGTGGCCCTGGTCATCGAGTCTCACCCATGATCGCATCTGGGGCGGGTGAAACTGTCGCAATCGGTCGCACACTTTTCAGCAGGCGAGGAGTGTGGCTGCGGTTCCTGCCGGTCATAAGCCCATTTCCAATCTGGCTCAAGGCAAGAAAGATCTCTGCCAGTGCTCTATAAGCCCACCCCTCATGTGTGATCCACGGCGGCGACGTGTTGCCGCTTCATCAGGAAAAGAGAAAGACCAAGGCAAGGATTGGAACCGTCAAAAGACCCAGCTCGAACATCACGTTGTTGGAATGCGGCTTCACTGATTTCGGCGGGTTTCGAGAATTCTGCGGTTAGGATGAGAACGCGACGAATGGCAGCGATGAGGCCGACGATAAGAAAAGGTTCCGCAACCAGAGTGTGCTCGCGGAAAGGGACCTGCAAGGTATAGAGGATTTCGACGATCATCAAGATGAGCAGACTTTGATCGAGCAGCCTAACAATTTTTACCGGCAGGTTAGCTGAAATGATTGCCTCTCCCAACGAAAGCGCCACGAAGACGAGCAGAACCACCAGACCAAGGCCAACGTAGGCAACGTCCTCAGCGAACCTCTCCACTGAGCTTTACCCTGATTAACTCTTTTAGATCGGTTAGCGGAACCTGTGTCGTTGATGTTCTTGCTGCCGCACTAATCGTGCACGGTCGGCTTTTTACGCAGGTCCGGTTCTTG
>Ga0207701_10003163_pt1 | contig 16958 bp, 15 predicted proteins | sample KBSSwiSSwithPhiX_FD_184294 | JGI IMG/M metagenome (GOLD analysis project Ga0207701, IMG submission 184294) | Switchgrass rhizosphere bulk soil microbial communities from Kellogg Biological Station, Michigan, USA, with PhiX - S5 (SPAdes) (version 2) | ecosystem: Environmental > Terrestrial >... | reverse complement strand
ACCGAGTAGTCGAGTTTCAAGGTTGGAATTCCGGTGCCATATACCCACTGATCGAAGAAGGCTTCGAGCTTCGCATCGCCCGAATGGGGCGGCAGGAATTCGGCTGCAAGCTGGCGAAACTGGTCTGTGGAAACCGGTTTCCACTCATAACGCCGGCGCAATTCGGCGAGCATCGAGATGAAGCGCTCATCGCCCATGTGCGCGCGGAGCATGTGCATAATCCAGGAGCCCTTGCCGTAGGTGATGCTATGCCACGCAGCGGGCGCGCCTCGCGATCGAGAGCGGCGAAGCCGATGGTGCGTGCGGATGGTCGTGGTCGACACTCAAGACCACGGCGCCGGAATGGACCCGACAGCGCCTGCTCAATATTTTTGCGCAGACCGGCGCAAAACGGCAGGCCGACCTGCCGGACGTGCCGCTCGTTACCGAGTTGGTGACCAATGCCGATGACAGGCAGGCGATCGAATTGCTGTCGTTCCAGCAGGAGATGGGGCGGCCGTTCCTCATGCCCCCCGGCACGCCTGGACACATGGTCGCCATCATGCGTCGCGCGTTCGATGACACCATGAAGGATCCCTTGTTTCTCGACAGCGCCCGGAAGGCCCTGATGGAGGTCGAGCCCATGACCGGAGAGGAGATGGAGCTCGCGATCCGGAATGCCTTCGCGACGCCAAAGGCGCTCCTGCAAAGGGCGATGGAATTGCACGGCGGCTCGGCACAGCAATAGTTTCCAGCCCAGGAAACGCCTAAAGGACAACACCCAGGAAAACGCACATGCCTTTTAGCGACGCGACAGGTCCGAAAGTCTACTATCAGGTGTCGGGCGAAGGACCGGCCTTCGTGTTTATTCATGCCAATCCGTTCGACCACCGGCTTTGGCTCTACCAGGTCGCGCAGTTCTCGTCCTACTTCCGCTGTATCAGCGTGGACATCCGTGGTTACGGCCGCACCGACAAGGTGGAGACGTCCTATACGCTCGCCGACATGAAGGACGACGTGCTCGGCGTCTGTCGCAAGGAAGGCGTCACCTCCGCGATCTTCTGCGGCTGCAGCGTCGGGTCGGGCATTGCGCTCCTGACCGGGCTCGACCACCCCGACATCGCCAAGGCGGTGATCCTCGTCGGCGGCAGCAGCAAAGGCAGCGCCGGCGTACGCAAGCGGGTCGACGATTTCAACACCACGAAGGACGTGAAGGTCGTGATCCAGGACTTCCTCCGTGAGGTCGTCGCGCCCGGCTTTCCCGACACGCCGCACGGCCGATGGATCCTGTCGATCTTTTCCGAGAACGCGCACACGCTTTCGCCCACCGCGATTGCGCAGGAGCTGCTTGCGCGTTTCAACTGCGACATGAGCGGCCGGTTGAAGGATCTCCAAGTTCCGACACTGGTAATCAACGGTGCGCACGACAATTCGCTGCCGGGAGGGACCGCGACTGCGGCAGGCGTCAAGGGCGCGCGCCATGTCGTCCTGCCAAGGACCGGTCACGCCTGCAACATCGAAGATCCCGAAGCCTTCAACAACGCCGTGATCGACTTCCTGAAGGCGAACGGGCTTTGGACCGGCACGACTATTCCGATGCCATGAACAAGAATTCAGGCAGCACGCTACGAATTTTGCACGGACGACCCGCTCAGATGTCGGCCAAGTCGACTTACCGTCCGCCGATGATCGCTCTCGCGCGAGCCACGACAGCGGCCGGAAGTTCATAGAACGACTGAAATCTGCGCTCCGCCTCTTCACCACTCATCGGAACGATCTCCAGTCGTAGTTTCGTAGCCTCCGCGAGGAGTGCGGAGTCTTTCATTGTTGCCAGGAGCCCAGTACGTAAAGCGAGACGACGCTCAGTGTTAAGACCCGGCGGCGCCGAAACCGGCCTGCTTAATGCGTTTTGTCCGAAGATGAGTTCGGCGAGTTGCCGGTCCGCGCTGCCCTTAACAGTTTCAAAAATCGTGGGAACCTGAGGAAACTCTTTTATTCGGTTACGATCGAACGCGATGAAGACGTTCATCTCGCCAGCGGCCAAGTCGCGTTCGAACTGCGACCGGACCGTGCTCATATAGATGCCACACACGCCATCGAGCTCGCCGCGCTGCATGGCAAGGAGCGATGTCCGGGTTCCCTGATAGCCGTGGATGACCCTGACCTTCGCGCCCAATATCTCTCCCATAATCTTGGCCTGAATCGAAGCGACCGATGCCGGGCCGGACGCTCCGAACGTCGTTTCGCGTTTTTTCAAATCCTCCCAGCTTCTCACGCCGGTATGCTTCCCGACGAAGCAGACCGTGGCATCAGAATCCATGTTGCCGATCCAAGTAAACTTCGTCGTCTCGAATTTCGCTTCCTTGTTCCCGAACAATGGTTCGAGCGCGGTACCGCTGAGAAACAGTCCAAGCTCGGTGCCATCTTTTGGAGCGACGTTGTAGAGTTGATTGGCTAATCGCAAACCTCCTGCACCGGGTAAGTTCTTCGCGACAATCGTGGGATTGCCAGGCAAATGGCGTCCAAAATGCCGTGACAGCAAGCGTGCATAAATATCCGCTCCGCCCCCGGCGCCAGCGCCAATCTGGATTGTGATTTCCCGATTTTTGAACAGATCGCTTCCAGGCTCCCCGTGGACGGGCACGCCGATTAAGGCGAGCGCCATCGTCAGTGCGACAATCACTCGGGTTCGCATTGAGCATTCCTCTCCCGCTCATCTGTTATAAGTTGGTCAGCGGAACACACCAATGCTCACAAAGACGCAGGTGAATCGAGGGAGTGAGGAGCCATGCTAACCCCTAAAAAATTGCAGTTCACCGATTTAGAGCAGGTCGGCCCGGGCACGCTGGCGGGGCGCTATTTACGCCTGTTCTGGCAGCCGCTGCTGCGGGCCAAGGACCTGAATCCAGGGCAGGCGAAGCCTGTCGAGATGCTGGGGGAGCATTTCACGGTTTATCGGGGCAATAGTGGCCAATCGCACGTTGTGGAGTATCGCTGCGCGCATCGCGCCTGCCCACTGTCGTTAGGTTGGGTCGAAGGCGACGCACTGCGCTGCCGATATCATGGCTGGAAATACGATGAGGCCGGTCAATGCGTTGAGCAACCGGCCGAGGAACGCTCGTTTGCCGATCGGATTAGGATTCGAAGCTATCCGTCGCGCGAATACTGCGGGTTGATTTTCGCTTACTTGGGCGATGGACAGGCGCCGCCGTTCCCTCACTATCCTGATTTTGAGTTGCAGGGAGTGATCGTCACGGATCCCCCGGAGATTCTACCCGTTACCTTCTGGAACAAGCTTGATAACGATCATGCTCATGTGCCGTGGGTGCATCGCGCGACTGCGCTGCGCAAGGGCCGCGATGACTATCTCGTCATCCGCAAGGAAGTGGTGGAGGAAACTGAATATGGTTGGAAGAGCAGGCGCCTCGTAAAGGGCCAAGAACCTACGCTAACCGAAGTCGCCTATTTCTTTATGCCTAACGCCCGGCAGTTTTGGGCGCGCACTCGCGCCAAAGGATTCGAAGGGCGAAACTTGCTCGACACCAAGATGACCTGGACCTTGCCGGTCAATGACCGCACTTTCGTATCCTTTGATGTAACTCACACGCCTCTCACGGGGGCGGAAGGTGCAGCTTATGCGGCCAGCCGATACGTACAGCAAGAAGCTGAGGCGGAGACGAGATGGGATCTCGCTCAGAAGGTCATGGCTGGTGACATGCGCCTCGAAGATTTGCCGGATGAAATGAGTGCCTACACTAGCTTCGGGATTGAGGACTATGTGACCCAAGTCGGTACTGGCCCGATTGCAGGCCGCACTCGCGAGCATTTCGGATCGACCGACGCAAAGGTGGTTCTCCTACGGCGTATGTGGCTGCGTGAGGTGTCTGCTATGCTCGAAGGCAGGCCGATGACTCCGTGGAGAATTCCAAGCGAACCACTCGCGCTAATGGCGGCATAGGGCGCCCTGCCATCATTGCGAAGGAACCGTTTTGATCAGTGCTGCGCCGTCGTGATCACCTGGAGCGGTTCGGACGGCATTTTCCAATCGGTAAGTGGTCGGCCTTCCATCAGGTTGCCGACCTCCTTTAGCCAAAGCCGGCGTAGGAGGATGACCTTCTTGTCGGTGTCCACAAGACGCTCTCGACCGCGTTCAGAGGGAGGGCCTTGCCCGACTTGCGTGACGTAGTCCTCAATGGCGAAGCTCGTATACGCACTCAAGTCGTATGGAAGCTCCTCCAGAGTCATCTCACCGGCGAGGACTTTTTCTGCGAGGTCCCAACGCTCCTCTGACTCGGCTTCTTGCTGCTTCATACGTCCTTCTGTGTAGACCCGCGCCTCCTCTCCCTCGAGGGGCGTGTGGGTGACATCGAAGGCGGCGAAAGTCTTATCGTTGAGCGGTACGGTCCAGGTAATCTTGGTGTCCCACAGATTGCGGTTCTCAAAACCGTTTACTCGGGTGCGCACACCGAATTGATAAACATTGGGCATAAAGAAATGGGCGGAGCCTGACATATCGCGATACCCATTGGCCTCTCCCTTCGCGAAACGTGTACTCTTCCAGCCATACGGCGTTTCTTCCACCGTCTCCCCGCGCGGAACGATAAAATCGTTGCGACCCTTACGCAGGGCGGTGGCGCGATGAACCCAAGGTATGTGATTGATGTCGTTGTCCAGTCGATTCCAAAAGTTGCACGGGATTGTTTCGGTAGCATCAGTGATCACGACGCCCGGGCGGTCGAGATCTGGATATTGTACGAATGAGGGAGGCTTGCCCTCTCCGAGATAAGCGAAGACGAGCCCGAGATATTCCTTGGTGGGGTACGTCCTTAGCTTGACGCGATCCGCGTTCGAAAGTTCGACATTCGGTTGCTCGACGCATTGCCCAGTGCCATCGAAGCGCCAGCCGTGGTAGCGGCAGCGAATACTATCGTCCTCAATCCAACCCAGGGACAGCGGTGCTCCGCGATGGGGGCAACGGAACTGCGTCAGGTGAAATTCGCCGCCTGCATCTCTATAGAGCGTGAATTTCTCTCCCAAGACCTCGATCGGCTTTGCTGTCTTCGTTTGCATATCGCTGCCACGCATCACGGGATGCCAGAACATGCGCAGATAGCGTCCTGCGGGCGTACCAGGCCCTACCTTTTCGAGATCCGGAAATTGAAGCTTTCCTTCCATTGAACTCCACCTCCAGTAGCGAAAGCGCTATTGCGACACGTAGCGGCGGGCCTGCTCCACAAGCCCCGGCGGCGTCGACATGGTCTCGACGATGATCTTCTGCAGTTCTTCGCCGCCAAGCGGATCAATGTCGAGATTGGCCTTGCGCATGTCGGCGACGAACTCTGATGCCTTTATGGTCGCCATGAAAGCCTCGCGCAGGGCGGCAGCGCGTTCAGCGGGGATGCCAGGCTCGGCAACAAAGGCGCGGCCGACCTCGGTCGCGCTGCCAAGCAGACCCAGCAGCCGTCGCGACCGCTCGTCGATTGCGAGGTCCAGCAGGGAAGGAGCATCTGGCAGTTCTTTGAGTCGTTGCGCGCCGAGGCCGTAGAGCACACGTGCTTTTCGTGCAGTCAACCAGTCGCTCTTGGTAAGGCGCACCGCCTCCCAGCTGATGCCGCCGATGGCATGGACTTCGCCGCGCTCCATGGCCAGTGCCATCGGAGGCGAGCCTTGGTATCCGCGCACGATCTTAAACTGCGTGCCGACAAGGTCATTTAACGCTGCCGAGATCATAGAGGTGCTGGTGCCAGCCTGCGTCACCGCCATGAGGATCGGGATACGCTTCGCCTCCTCGACCGTCTGTGCCGGGGCGGTGTGCCAAACCATGGCGACGCTCGCGGTGGAGACTACACGGCCAATCCACACCATCTTCACCGGGTCGAAGTCGCCCGGACCGCCGAGCAGCTTCCCGACCGAGGTGATGTCGAGAAACAGCCCGAGCGAGGTGCCATCCTGCGGTGTGGCGTTGGTGATGTAGGAGGCGGCGCGTACGCCGCTGCCGCCATCCATGTTGCGCACCACAATCTGCGGCTGGCCGGGGATGTGGCGGCCGAAATGCCTCGCCAGTACTCGCGCATAGATGTCGTAGCCGCCGGCAGGCGGGAAGCCGACATAGATGCTGATTGAGCGGCCGCGGTAGAAGTCGGCGACTGGATCTGCGCTGGCGCAGGCGCAACCGAGCAGCAGAAATCCGGCAGCCAGTATGCGCGTTAATCCGACGGTGGTTATTGGGCGGCGCATGTATCAAGACCCCGCGGGGACGGAAATAGTTCGGTCTGCATGGTCCGCGCGGGCTGGCTCTCGCCAGTAAGCATGGCGCTGCTGTCCCCGGGGCAGACACGACTTATACACAAGGTTGCCCTTCCACGCCCGGTCTGGGCGCCGCTCGCGGCGATCGGCCTTTGCTGACCTGGGTGATGTTCGCTCCGACAATTAGTCTATCACCAATAGACGGCGCCTTGACATCCTCTATCGAGCCACAAGGTCCAGGATCGGCGCCTTGGCCGCCGGCGGCGCGCGAGCGTCTGGTGCTAGGCGACGAGTCGCTCGGTCGCGTGGAGCCCGGGCATCTCGCTCGGATCGAAGATGAAGCGAGCGTACCAAATAAACTGATCATGAATTGGCAATGCTCTTATAAGTTGGCCTAGACAAGCCGGGAACCATGGGCCAAACGCGCGACTACCGTGCCCGGACGGCAAAAGGACTCGGCCGCATCGTCGGTCAACGAAGGTGGTCGATATTGAATAACCGCCTTTGACTCACGGGTGACATCGGCATGCGGAATTGCAGGCGCTACTTCGCCTTTGCGATGATGTCCAGCACACGCGCCTTCTGCTCCGGCGTGACGTGGCCGATAGCGGTGTTGGCGTTCTTGAGCGATTCGTCGGGCCCGAGATACTCGATGATGCGCTCGGCCTTCTCGCCATCGGCGATAAGCTGGGGATTGTGCAGCGTGCGCTTGACCGCCTCGTTGAGGAAGGCGAGCCGCTCCGGCGGCATGCCGGGCGGCGCGATGAGGACGCGGCCCAGCGCCTCCACGCTGCCAAGGAAGTCCATGACCCAGGTCTGGTCTGCATCCAACCTGGCCGCCTCATAGACGGTCGGACGATCCGGGAAGAAGCGCGACTTGTGGCGCGATATGGTTGCGAGCGCCCAATTCTGCTTGGACTTGACGAAGTTGTTGGCCGAAGATTCCGCCACGAACAGCGCGTCCATCTCGCCGCGCGCGACCGCGAGGCCACCGTCCGCGCTGCCCTTGTAGCCATTCACCACGTGACAATCCATGCGCAGCGCTTCGCAGGTGAAGGCCGCGCCGATGCCGAGGTTCGACGTTGCGCCGGAGGAGGCCCAGCGCCATTTCATCTTGGCTGCAAGCGCCTGCGACACCTCGCGGATGGGACTGTCCACCTTGACCAGCCAGAGCGAGGGCGGCGCTCCGACAGTCGCTAGATAGGTGAACTTGGCGAGGTCAAAACGCGCGGCCTGATCGCCGGTGAGTTGCGCGAACACCGCCGCGCTGCCGTTGGTGAGCGAAATCTGCAGGCCGTCGGGTGGGGCGACGTACAGGCGGTTGAGCGAAATCAGCCCGCCCGCCCCGGGTTGGTTCTCTACGATCACGGTGGTGCCCAGCTCCTTGGCGAGGTAGGGCGCGATCAAGCGTGAGAAGATGTCGTAGCCGCCGCCGGTGCCGGAGCCGACGATCATACGGACGGTCTTGCCGGCGTAGTAGGCCTTGCCTTCCTGCGCGGACGCGGATGGAAGCGCGCCGCCCAAGGCAACCACGGCAAGCGCACAGCAGAGCTTCAGAAGCGTAGAAAACGACACAGTCTGCCTCTCCAGGTCAGAGTTTTCATCGCATCGATTATAGCAGGCGTTCGAAGTGTCCGTCATACGGGCACTTGCCGAAATTGCCCCCGAGGGCCCACGGGCCCCGGGCATTCCTTAGCGGTCGTAGTATCCATTCATGATGGCATCGAACCACACCTTCACGACAACAGGACAGACTCCGAGCGGTAGCCCCTCTTCGGTTCGCCAATAAGAGTGGATGCCAGTCCCAAGTTCGATGACTCCGAATTTAGGAGGCCGATCGAGCTCCGCGTAGAGGCCCGCAATGGTGCGATAATTCTCCGGCGTGTGGTCGCGGCTGAAGGCATTGATGCCGTGCAGGATGGGAGGGATGGGCTTCGTTCCTGGCCCTGTCAGCGGCATGCCGTAATCGAGGTATTCCGCGATGAGCGCTTCGGTCTCTGTAGCACCGAGGTTCTGATATCGTGCCGCGACCTGCGCCGCTTCGCGCAGACAGGAGGGAGTTCGGTTGTGGAACCAGTTCTCGGCTTTGAACTGCGGGAACCGCTTTACATCATCCCACTGCTCGAAAAGCTCTTCCATGACCTGGGCCAGCCGGAATAGCGGCTTCTCGCCTTCCTGCATGGCGAGCTCGGCGCCCTTGTAGCGCGCGAGCTCGCGCCATGTTCGCACGAGCACATGGTTGAACGGGGTCGGCCAATCGTGGCCCGCCATCTTGTGGTAGAAATGGCCGAAGGACGAGTTCTCGATTCCAATGAGGCCGTTGACGTTCGGCACGCGCTGCAAAAGCGTGTGCACGAAAGGGCCGCCCGTGGAGTGGCCGTGGACGTAGATCGTCCATTCATCCGGAGGAAAATGGCGCGCGCAGATGTCCATCATCGCGTCGACGAACGCCTTCGGAAACGCCGCCATGCGGTGGTAGAAACGAGTACCAGGCTTGGCGACAGCATAGGAACGGCTGCCGTAGATGTGGCGGTGACTGGCATCGGTGACCACGTCATACTGGTCGCGTGAAATTGTCTCGCCATCGAGCCAGATCGGCGTGCGCACGCTCCCATCCGGATTGGTCGTGTCGCCAGGCCAATCTCGGCTCGGGTCGGGAAGATAGAAACGGCCAGGATACGTCATCGAGCAGACCTTGATGCCACGCTTGCCAGCGAAGCCGCGCGCCAGACGCTCGATCGAGCGCCAGTCGCTGGCGCCGCCGTGGGTCATGAAGATGCCGATCTTCTTGCCGTCGCGTCCCTTTGGGTTTTTTACCGGATTAGTCGGCGCATAGACAACGTTGCCGATGTCCCAATCGAGGCCGTTCGAATGAATCCGAAAGACGTCCTCATATTCGCGGAAGCGGATGTCCGGCTCGGAGATCACGGACTCCGAAATGCGCATCATCTCTTCCTTGGACAGCCGCAAGGGCGGGGACCAATCACTGCTGATTTTTGTTGCGACGTTCATTGAGCCTCCCCGTTTGGCGAGACGCTGCCGCTACTTCGGGCGCGCGTCGGATAGACCTTGGCTGTTGTAATAGTCCGTGGCGAGCTTGACGTCGGGTTGACGCTCCAGCCACGAGGACCAGCTTCCCGACGTCTTCATGTCGTCGAGGAGCGCCCGCTGTGCCATGAGGCCCGCGATCGCCAGCGCTCCCGGCACGACTCCCATCTTCACGCCAAGCGCTCCAAATTGCTCAGCAGTCATCTTCTGCGGCAACACTGCAACGGCGGGCTGTTTCAACTGTCGGCAAATTTTCTCGACCTGCGCAGGCGCAAAGCCACCCGCCCAGAAGGCGTCGGCGCCAAGTTCCACGGCATCGTGCATGCGTTCGAACTTCTCGTCATCGTTGCCGCGCAGCTCGGAGCGGGCGATGATGACAAGGTTGTGATCCGTGCGCGCATCGAGCGCAGTCTTGATTTTGTCGAGAAATTCCGTCTTCGAGACCGTCGGCGACTCAAAGCCGAGTCTTGCCGGTCGCTTCGGTACCGTGGAATCCTCGATATGGATCGCGGCGACACCCGCGCGCTCGAAGCTGCGTACGGTCCGGGTCACGTTGATGCCGATCCCGAAGCCGGTTTCGGCATCGGCAATGCAGGGGATCGCAATCTCGTGCGCGACGTTTTCCGATGTCTGCACCATCTCTGACATCGTCAGGGCGTTGATGTCGGCATAACCGCGCATCGCGTGCTGGAGACTGCCCGACAGGTAGACGGCCGGGTAACCCATCAGCTCGACAAGGCGCGCCGTCAAGACGTCGGCTGCTCCAGGCGCGATATTGATCGTTCCTCCCTGAAGAAGGCGCCGCAGTTCCTGGCGTTTTTGAAGAGTGGTCGTCGCGTGCATGAACCAATTTTCCCCATGGTCTCTTGAGCGTCTTTCTACAATCGCGGCATTGATGATCGACCCCCGCGCAGACCCAGGCTAGAAGCTATTCGACCCAATTGCAAAATGCGACCCTGATCTCACTGTCGCTCGTTGGCAGGACGCGACCCGTGGGTTGGTGCTTTGCGCGAATGCAGAAAGCCTTTGCGCGACAACATTTTTTCCATATTGTCTGGTTCGTCGCAAAGAGCGTTCAGTCAAGAACCAGTCGAGGAAAACAAGATGGGGGTCAATTTCAATACCACTCACGAAATGATCGTTATGGCAAAGCGCAATTGGAGCCATGACGAGTGGGACTACGTCAATGGCGCGGCGGAATCGGAAACCAGTCTGCGCCGCAACCGTCTCGCCCTGGACTGTCTCGCTTTCCGGCCCCGTATCCTGAGGAATGTGCGCGAGATCGACATCAGTACCACGCTGGTCGGCTCGCCATTGAGCATGCCGGTGGTCCTGGCGCCGATCGGTGGGTTGCAACGGATGACCAAAAATGCCGCGAACGACGTCGACACTGCCGCCGAAGCATGCGGCGTGATGAATTTCATCAGCACGGTGACGGAGCCCAGCATCGAAGACGTTGCGGCCAACTCGCCCCACAACAAGGTCTACCAGGTCTATGTGCGTGGCGATAATGAATGGGTTCGAAAGCTCGTCCGTCGCATCATCAAGGCGGGATACTGGGGCATCGCCCTGACGGTCGACTCCGCTTTCTACGGCAATCGGGAGCGTCTGCATCCTTCGCTAATAGCGACGCGACGCCAGCCGGCACGCGACTGGCAGAAGGATGTCACCTGGGACACGGTCAAGCTGATCCAGGACGAGATCGGCAACATGCCGTTGTTCATCAAAGGCGTGATGACTGCCGAGGATGCGGAGCTTTGTGTCGAGCACGGCATTCAAAGCGTTTACATTTCGAACCATGGTGGACGTCAGCTCGATCACGTTTTGGGCAATATCGAGACGCTGCCAGAGATCGTTGCAGCCGTGGACGGAAAGGCTGAGGTCGTCATCGATGGCGGATTTGTGCGCGGCACCGACGTCGTCAAGGCGCTCGCGCTCGGGGCCAGGGCCGTTGGAATTGGCCGCTTGCAGGCTTGGGCACTCGGGGCCGGCGGCGCTGAGGGGCTGACCGCGTGCCTTGAAATGCTCCGAACCGAGATCATCACGACCATGGGTCTCGTCGGGGTGAAGAACCTCTCCGAACTAAATCCGAAGTACGTCACCGAGGCAAAATCCGTGCGACCTCCGCACGAGCACAGCGCCTTCCCGCATCTGCCTGAAGACCGCCTTGTTTGAGAACGCCGGCGGCCACCTGGTCGATGAACAGGCATGCCTGCCAGCGGGTGTGTCCAAGAGCAACTTGGCTCAAAGCTTTGGGAGCAATCTATGAAGATATGCCGTTTTGACGATCAGCGCTTGGGAGTTGTCGAGGGTGACAACGTGCTCGATGTCACTGAAGCGGTGAGGGTGCTGCCATCGCTTAGCTGGCCACTGCCTTGCTACGATGTCTTCGTCGCGAATTGGCCGTCCATCTGCAAGGAGATCGGCAGCCTGAAAGCGAAGGCGCCACGGCGGCCACTGTCGCAGGTCAAACTGCTCAGCCCAATCGCGAATCCGAACAAGATCATCGGCATTGCCGGCAATCGAAAGAATCGCGATTCCGAAGTCATCGACTTCGGACCAGGCGTTGAACTCAACAACACCAGGAGGGAGGCCGATCCCCCGCGCATGTTCCTGAAGGCGAACAGTGCTCTCTGCGGCTGCGCGGCGGGCGTGGCGCTGCGCTTCCTCGATCGCCGGACGGATCCGGAAGCAGAGTTCACCTATGTGATCGGCAAGCAGGGCACCGATATTCCCTACGACAAAGCCATGGATTACGTCTTCGGCTACACGATTGGTATCGACATGAGCCTACGCGGGTCCGAGCCTCCGAGCACCCGCAAGTCGATCGACAGCTACGCCATGGTCGGGCCCTGGATCGTAACGCCCGACGAAGTGCCGGACCCCGACAACGTCGGCTTCACGCTGACCGTGAACGGACAAATCTTGCAGAAGTCAAACACATGCAACATGCAATTCGGCGTATCTGCAATTATCTCGCACGCCTCGAAGTTCTTCACGCTTTATCCCGGCGACATCATCATGGCCGGTTCGCCGCTCGGCTTCGATCCCATCAGGCCGGGAGACAAGCTAGTCGCCGAATTTGAATATATCGGTAAGATGCCGTTTGAAATCTACGCTCATGCCTGATGAGCGAAGCCCCCCGATCAGGTCGATCGGGAGGACCTCAGTTCTCTGGTCAATGCAGCTTGTCGCCGACGACGGTGCAGCGTCGTAGTTTCCGCAACTGTTCTTTCGGCCAATCGGTCCGTGCGTGCAGACAGGACAGATTGTCCCACATGATGAGGTCGCCGACTTCCCAGACATGCTCGTAGATGATGTCGGGATCTTCGACGCGTTCGAAGAGCTGGTTCAACAGAGCTTCGCTCTCTGACCGCTCTATGCCTTCGATCCACATCGTGTTCTGGCTGGCGATGTAGAGACCCTTGCGTCCGGAATCCGGATTCGTGACGACAAGCGGCTGCGGATAATGGTGAATTGTCGAAAGGTCCGCGGCGATGTCGATTCTGCGGCCGGCGCCATATTGGTGACCCTGCATCACCATTTTGCCTTCGAATTGTTTCTTGAGGCCCTCGGGCAGCCGATCATAGGCTTCGCAAAGGCTGGCAAATTTCGTGTGGCCGCCTTCAGTCGGAATTTCCATGCCGTAGAGAAATGAAAAGCGGTGCGGCCGTTCGACGTAACATTTGTCCGTGTGGAACCACATTTCGCCCTGACCGAGCGCGCCGAGCGCTTCGCCCTCGGCATTGGTCTCGTTGCTGATGATCATCAGTTCGTCGTTCCAGGTCGGAGTCTGCTTGACCCCGGACTTTTCCGGCGGCTTGAGGCGCTCCGCTACCGGTCCGAAGTAGGATGCAAAACGACGCTGGTCCTCTGATGAGATCTTCTGGTTCCGGAACAGCAACACCGTCCCGTCCGCCATGGCTCGCTTGACGGCCCGCAGCGTCGTTTCGTCGAGCGGCTTGCTGAGGTCCACGCCATGTACCTGCGCGCCGATGCACGGATGCAGTTTCGTAACTCGCGGCTCTGAGCGTTCCGCAACAGCCGAACCGGTCGCTTCTGCCGCCGCTTTGCGCCGCTCAGTCGTGATCTCCATCGAAACCTCCAGATGCTGTCTGCGCTGCCGACCTGAGTCCTCGATTCGACTTGATGGGCCAAATAATGTCAACTAACGTCGCAAAAAAGACCAAGCGAAATCGCAACGCTGTACAGCGGCCGATCTTCGTCGGGGCAATGAGGAACGGCCTGAGAATCGCATGCTGTCGTATACACTCAGACGCATCGTGGCCGTCGTGCCCGTCGTGCTGCTGGTGGTCTCGATCGTATTCCTGCTGATCCATATGGCGCCGGGCGACCCGCTGTCGCTTCTGCTCTCCGAAGACGCGAGCGAAGCGACGATCCAGGCGGTGCGCTTGAAGTGGGGCTTGGACCAGCCGCTCTGGGTCCAGTATCTCAACTACCTCGGGATCATCATCAGGGGAGATCTCGGCATCTCGTTGAAATACGGCGATCCGGTGCTGGCCGTCATCCTCTCCCGGTTGCCGGCTACGATCGAACTCGCGATCGCGGCCATGCTCATAGCTATTGTCATCGCCGTGCCGCTTGGTCTCTGGGCAGGGTCGCGTCCCAACAGTTGGATCGACAATCTTGGCTCATCATTCGGTTTCATTGGCATCAGCATGCCGGGCTTTTGGCTTGGAATCATGCTCATCCTTCTGCTTTCGGGCGTCCTGAACCTGCTGCCTTCGTCCGGACGAGACAACTTCGGTGTCGCTGAAGAACCGATCACCGGCTTGTATTTGCTCGACAGCCTGCTTTACCTCGACAGTGCACAAGCGCGCGATGCCATTACTCACCTCATCATGCCAGCGGCCGCGCTCGGCATCAACATGGTCGGCATGCTGATGCGCGTGACACGTTCATCCATTATCGAGGTCATGCACGATGATTACATCACGACGGCTCGAGCGAAAGGGGCAACGGAGCGCCAAGTCCTCTGGCGACATGGGTTCAAGAATGCATTCATTCCCGTGCTCACCGTCGTAGGATTGGAACTGGGTACACTGCTGTCTGGCTCAATCATCATCGAGACGGTCTTCGCGTGGCCTGGAACGGGCAGCTTGCTGATTTCGGCGATTAACTCGCGAGATTATCCGCTCGTCGTCGGTGCGATCCTCACCTACACGCTGGCTTTCGTATTCATCAACTTCATTATTGATCTCATTTATCCGCTCGTTGACCCGCGCATCCGGTTGAGTTGAGGGCAGGGCAATGGCACTTGCAGGAGAAATCGTTCCACCGAAATCCGATATTTGGAAGCGAGCCCGGCCATTCCTGAAGCCGAAGATTCTGTTTGGCGGATCGATCGTTGCCGTACTTTTTTTCATGGGGCTGTTCGCCCCGCTGATCTCGCCTTTTCAGCCCAACGCACAAGATCTCAGTATCGGTTTGACTGCACCGCAGTGGCTTTCGGGCCCGTACATCCTCGGCACTGACCAACTCGGACGCGATGTTCTCAGCCGAATCTTCTATGGCGCACGCGTTTCGCTCATTATCGGCATGGCTGTTGCAATCCTGTCTGGCGTGATCGGCGTTACGCTCGGTGCGATGTCCGGATTCTATGCCGGCAAAGTCGATTTGCTAATTCAGAAATCCGTCGAAGTCATGTGGGCGTTTCCGCCACTTCTCTTCGCAATCGCGCTGATCGCGTTTTTGGGCCAAAGCCTGCATATCCTGATTGCCGCGCTCGTCTTGCAACGCTGGATTCCGTTTTGCCGCGTGGCGCGGGCGCAAGCTCTCAGCCTGCGGTCGCGCGATTTCGTCGATGCGGCACGTGCGCTCGGCGCTACCAATAGTCGCATTTTGCGTAAGAATATTGTTCCCAACCTGATCCAGACATCGATCGTAATCGGAACTTTCGCGATGGCCACGGCTATCATTTCGGAAGCGAGCCTAAGCTTCCTGGGACTAGGCGTGCCGCGCAATATCCCGACGTGGGGTTCGATGCTCGCGGACGCTCGCGCCCACGTCAGCACGTCATGGTGGATGCCGCTGTTTCCCGGGCTTTTCATTCTGGTGACGGTGCTTGGCATCAATCTTCTTGGCGATGGCCTTCGAGACGTTATCGATCCCAGGCTCAATCGGGCCGGCGTGCGATCGGAGCGCTGAAGATTGAAATCCAGTAGCACCATGGACCCCGTTCTCAGCGTTCGAAATCTGCGCATGTCGTTTTTCACGAGCGACGGAGAGGTGCGCGCGCTGGATGGCGTCGATTTCGACATCGCGCCCGGCTCGACCCTCGGCCTTGTCGGGGAATCCGGCTGCGGGAAGAGCGCCACGGCGCTGTCGATTATGAAGCTGCTGCCGCAGCATTCCGGCCGCATCATGGGCGGCGAGATTCTCTTCCAAGGTCACGATCTTGTACCGCTTGGGACGCAGGCGATGCGCGCGATCCGCGGCAAACAGATATCGATGATTTTTCAGGACCCGATGACATCCCTCAATCCGGTCATGACGATCGGGAATCAGGTCATCGAAGCGATCTTGCTGCATGAGCCAGTGGGTCGGAAGACGGCGCGCGCGCGCGCCATCGAAATGCTGGGGCTTGTGGGCATTCCGTCGCCGGAATTGCGAATGGATCAATACCCATTCCAGCTCTCGGGCGGCATGCGGCAGCGGATCATGATTGCCATGGCACTGTGTTGCGGCCCGATTCTTCTGCTGGCTGATGAACCGACGACGGCGCTCGATGTCACTGTCCAGGCCCAGATTCTGGACCTCATGGCTACGCTGCAACGAAAGTTTGAGATGGGCGTGTTGTTGATTACGCATGATCTCGGCATCGTCGCTCACTACTCCGATGAGGTTGCCGTCATGTACGGCGGAAAGATCGTGGAACGTGCGACGACTGCGGCCTTGTTCCAGCAGCCCCGGCATCCCTATACACAGGGGTTGATGGATTCCATCCCCGGCGAACAGCCGCCCAAGGGCGCGATTAATGCAATCCCCGGTAGCGTCCCGAGCGCCTTGAACTGGCCGACGGGCTGTCGCTTCCGGAGCCGCTGTGCGCTCGCTGGCCTCGACTGCGCCGCAGCCGAGCCGCCGCTCGTGCAAGTTGGACCTGATCACTGGGTTGCCTGCTTCCGTACGACCGCGTTGGATCGCGACGCATCATGAGTCTGCTTGAAGTCGAAAATCTCACGAAATCGTTCCCGCTCCGACGATCTCTGTTCGGCACTGGCCGGGTCGTGCAGGCGATCCGGGGCGTTTCGCTTTCGATCGAGCGGGGCGAAACGCTCGGACTCGTGGGTGAATCGGGGTGCGGCAAGTCGACGCTCGGCCGCTGCATTATCCGGCTTATCGAACCATCGGGTGGTCGGATTGTGTTCGATGGGGTCGACCTCCTGGATTTGTCAGAGGCAGACCTCCGGCGTGCCCGGCGCGACATTCAGATCATTTTTCAGGATCCGTATTCTTCTCTCGATCCTCGCCAGCGCGTCGGCGATATCATTCTCGAAGGTCTCATCATTCACGATATTCTCAGTCCTTCGCAGCGAAGGGGTCGTGTAGTCAAACTGCTTGAAAGCGTCGGGCTGAAAGCCAGCCACGTAAACAGCTACCCCCATGAGTTTTCAGGCGGTCAGCGCCAGCGTATCGCGATCGCAAGGGCCCTCGCAGTTGGCCCG
>Ga0207701_10003162_pt1 | contig 16959 bp, 19 predicted proteins | sample KBSSwiSSwithPhiX_FD_184294 | JGI IMG/M metagenome (GOLD analysis project Ga0207701, IMG submission 184294) | Switchgrass rhizosphere bulk soil microbial communities from Kellogg Biological Station, Michigan, USA, with PhiX - S5 (SPAdes) (version 2) | ecosystem: Environmental > Terrestrial >... | reverse complement strand
CGGCGCTCGCCTTCGGCTCAGGCCTCGCCGCCCTACGGAACAGAGAGAAACCGATGGTTTCCCTCCGTAACCTCCCATCCTTGTCGGGGCCGCGCTCGCCTTCGGCTGCAATTCGAGGCGGTGTTAAGCTGCCGCGCCCTACAGAAGGAACGTTCCGCACCACCATGCGAGAGCAGCTACTGCTCCCGAGCACGGTATCGTGAGAATCCACGCCCACACGATCCCGCCGGCGACACCCCATCGCACCGCCGAGACATTGCGTGCTGCTCCCACGCCGACGATCGCGCCCGTGATCGTGTGGGTCGTCGAGACGGGGATCCCGAGTCCCGTCGCGAGGAAGAGCGTGATCGCGCCGCCGGTCTCCGCACAGAAGCCGCCGACGGGTTTCAGTTTCGTGATGCGCTGCCCCATCGTCTTCACGATGCGCCAGCCGCCGAACAGCGTCCCGAGACCGATCGTGATGTAGCACGCAATGATGACCCAGACCGGCACGTGCGCTTCAGTTGTGGAGTGACCTGCCGTGATCAGGAGCAGCCAGATGATGCCCGCCGTTTTCTGGGCATCGTTGCCGCCGTGACCGAGACTGTAGAGTCCGGCGGAGATGAGCTGCAAACGCCTGAACCAGGCATCGATGCGCCTCGGTGTCGATCGCACGAATGTCCACGAGACTGCAATCATCAGTACGGCGCCGAGCACCATGCCGAGGAGCGGCGCAATGAATATGAACGCCACCGTCTTAGCGAGTCCGCTGGTCACCAGCGAACCCGTGCCGACCTTCGCCACGGCGGCGCCTACGAGGCCGCCAATCAACGCATGTGACGAGCTCGAGGGAATGCCGTAGTACCACGTGATCAGGTTCCAGACGATCGCGCCGACGAGCGCGCCGAAGATCACGTAGTGGTCGACGATTGCAGGGTCGACGATGCCGGTGCCGACCATGGCAGCAACTTTGGTTTCGAAAACGAAGTACGCGATAAAATTGAAAGCGGCTGCCCAGCCGACGGCCCACAGCGGGCGCAACACGCCGGTCGAAACCACGGTCGCGATGGCGTTCGCGGCATCGTGGAAGCCGTTCATGAAGTCGAAAGCGAGCGCAACCAGAACGAGCAGAACCAGCACCTCGAAGGTCATGCGTTCTGCTCCGCCGTGCGGTTGAGGGCGCTCACGAGTTTTCCAGAACGATGCCCTGGATCACGTTCGCTACGTCTTCGCAGCGGTCGGTCACGGTTTCCAGCATTTCATACACGGAGCGCATCTTCATCACCTGCTTTACGTCGGGCTCGTCGCGAAAGAGCTTCGCCATCGCCGAGCGCATGACGTGATCGGCTTCGGACTCGAGTCGGTCGATGTCCTGGCAGACGATCAATATGGCTTTGGCATTGTCCATATTGGACAGCATGCCTACCGCCGACTTCACTTTTTCGACACATGCCACGCAGAGCTCCGCCAGACGGCGTGCCTCGGGTGTGATCGACCGCACGTCATAGGCATAAATGGATTGCGACGTATCTTCGATCACGTCGAGGATGTCGTCCATCTTGCTGACGAGTTGATGGATGTCGTCGCGGTCGAGCGGAGTGATGAACGTGCGATGCAGAAGCTCGATGGCGGCCCATGCCACTTTGTCGCCGCGCTTTTCGATCGATTCGATGATGTAAGCGCGGCGCTCGACATCGTCGCCGCTGCTCATGAGGGAGGCAAGCTCGCGGGCGCCCTGCAGAAGCTCGTTCGCATGCTCGTTGAAAAGCTCGAAGAAACGTCCTTCTTTGGGCATGAGTCGTCCGAACATGGAAGTCTCCCTGGAAGTGCCGGCCGCGGAGGCGGTTCGGGCGAGCGCCATTCTAGTTAGGCGGCGCAGTGATTTCGAGCGTTACGTCGCACGAGACTTGACCCGAGGCGCCTCGCGTATACTCGGATTTTCTTTCCGGGTGCGTCAGCTGCTCCCGTCGTGTCGCAGAATCGTCCTGAAAGACGCCCCTGGGACAGCGCTCTTGCGTGGTACTTCGTTGCGGTGTGGGGGTCGGGATTCGTTGCGACGAAGATCGGTCTCCAGCATGCGCCGCCGTTCACTTTTCTCGCGCTGCGCTTCTCGTTCGGTCTTGCATGTCTCACAGCCATCGTGCTCGTCACGCGACCGCGCTGGCCGCGATCCCGCACAGAGTTACTTCACGTCGTCGTCGCCGGGTTGCTCATGCACGCGGTACACCTGGGCGGCAGTCATTACACGCAATATCTCGGGATGTCGGCAGGCATCACAGCCGTGCTGCTCTCAGCACAGCCGTTGCTCACCGCGTTGATCGCCGCACGCTGGTTCCACGAGAAGCTCTTCACGCGGCAATGGATCGGCATCGCGACAGGACTCGCGGGCGTTGCTCTCGTGGTGCTGCACAAGATCGATGTGCGTGAGGCAAGCGTTGCGAGTCTCACAGCGGTCACGATCGCGCTCGCTGGCGTGACTGCGGGCACACTCTATCAGAGACGCTTCTGTCCGGTGGTGGATCTGCGTGCGGGTGCACTCGTGCAATTCGCTGCCACACTCGTGGTTTTGCTGCCGCTCGCAAGGTTTGTCGAGGATGCGCCGGTACGCTGGTCGTGGTCGCTTGCGGGCGCGATCGTCTTTCTCGTGATTGGTACTTCGATCCTCGGCGTGATGCGCTGCACACGCTCATGCGCCGCGGCCAGGCTGCACGCGTGGCGACTCTCGTTTATCTCACGCCTGCTTTCGCGGTGATCCTCGAGCTTGCGCTGTTCGACGTAATGCCCTCGAAGCCGAGTCTGGTCGGCATGGTCGTTACTGCTCTTCGTGGCGCTTTGGTCGTTTGGCAGCCGCGGCGTAGGCGCGCCTGACGACCGTCGAGAGGCGCTGCGCGTTCCTCGCTCCGGGCTCGTCTGCGCAAGAGCCCTGGAAAAACAAACGGCCGGTCACCACGGTGCCGACCGTCAGACAGCGAAGGCGTGCCTACTTCAGATGTTTGTTGACGAGCTTCGTCATCTCGAACATCGAAACCTGTTTCTTGCCGCCGAACACGTCCTTCAGCTTCTCGTCGGAGTTGATCATGCGTCTGTTCTTGCTGTCCTGCAGACTGTTTTTCTTGATGTAGGCCCAGATCTTCTTCGTTACTTCCGTCCGGGGCATGGCATTGCCACCGATGACAGCTGACAGGGACGCATCAGGCTGCATCGCTTTCATGAATGCAGCATTTGGCTTGCGTTTGGACGCGCTCTTTTTCTTAGCCGGTGCTTTCTTGGTCGCCTTTTTCTTTGCAGCCATTCGGTGTCTCCCGTTTGATCGTCTGGTGATCGGTTGGTTTGTGGTCGCCTAGCCGCGTATTCCAGCAGCGCGGTGATTGAAGAATGCCGAGGGAAACAAGCCTTGTCAATGACTCTACGCGCTATTACGCGACGCGTGACAGAGCGCTTTTTCAGAGGGAAATCGGTGATTGAAGCGGCGTTGGTGCAAGCGCCGCTTCAGATGCTTCGGTGATGGCGCCGCCGCAAGCACGAGCCGCGGCGCTTCACGTCTCTTCCTGCTTCAGCCGGTCGATGAACTATTCTGAACGTGGCGACCTTGGGCGAGACGACGTACTGGCAATGCGGCTGAACGGATTGCGCGCCAAAAACGCTGGCGAAAGTCCTCGCCCGGGTAAGACGGTGGGTGGCCGTCACCTCGATGACGATCGGATCGCGGTAGAGGCCGGCGCGCGTGAGCCCGGCGATCTCGTCCTCCGCGATGTCAGGCGGAGCGCAGCAGGGGCCTGAACCAAGGCCTGGGCTGGTTCACCCGCCGCTCCAACTGCACGCGCGGACGATGTGCCCACGGTGCGAACAGGATGCGCTCGGCGATGCCAATCTCGCCGTTCTGCCGCACCACGCGACGCATCCGACGCACGAATTCCCGGTAAGGCATGGGAGACACCGGACCATGAGGTTGCCAGTGCGCGTCGAGACAATCGAAAAGGTGAGGCAAGAGGCTGTCCCGCGTCCCACGGACGAGACATCGCGCGCTCGACCACGCGCGGGCGAGCCCGATCCGTTCGACGCGGGCACTTTGCTCGTATGCAGTGCGGAAATAGGGCAGCGAAAGCGCTTCCTCCTGCGAGAAACGGAGCGCCAGCGCGCGCAAACTGTGATCTTCGGTCCAGCGGCTCAATGCCCGGTAGAAGAGTGCGCCTTGCGCAGCAGCGAGCGACCGCGCGAGCGCCTCGTGCGCTGCAGTCGGGCGGCCGCTCGTACGCCCTGCTTCGGGCGCTGAGGCGAAGGCTTGCGCGGCGGCAGCGAAGTCGAACTCCGGCCAGGTCTGTTCGACGTAGTCCCGCAGCGCGCGCGTGCGGGCGATCCTGGCGGGCAGCCACTCACTCGAGATCCAGGCGCACAGTGCGTCGTCATGAGCGAAGAACCGCAGCATGCGATCGGCGCTGCGCGCGGCGTGCGACTCCAGCAGCGCCGCGACGGTAAGGCTGTGAAACAGCGCGCCATTTGCGCGGATGAGCACAAGTTTGATCGATGTCGGGGCCGTTTGCGGCTCGCGCAGGGCGGGGTATTCCATGGTGTCCTCCTTCAGGGGTTTTGCACTTCTGGCGCTTCGGTGGATGGCGCGATGATCGGGGCCGCCGATCGCCCCGTCGAGCAAAGATCGCAACGTCACACGGGGTTCACCCGCGAGTAGCACCAGATGCGACCCGGCGTGCGGATCAGGCCATAAAAACAAAAAGGAGGGGGGAGCCATGGCGCAAAGCGCCGCATTGATCGTCGTTCTCAAGCGCGAGCTCAAGGCTCGCGGCGTGCGGTATGCCGACCTCGCAAAACGCCTGAAACTCAGTGAGGCAAGCGTGAAGCGCATGTTTGCGGGGCGTACCTTCACACTGGATCGTCTGGACGAAGTCTGCGCCTGTGCCGGAATGGACTTTTCAGACCTCGCCCGCGCACTCGCGCGCGACGAGACGCTGGTTTCTCAGCTCACGCACGAGCAGGAGAAAGAGATCGTCTCGGATCGGAAGCTGTTCCTCGTGGCGGTTTGTGTGCTGAACCACGTCAGCTTCGATCAGATCCTCGCGAAATACGACCTCACGGAAGCCGAATGCGTGCGGCTGCTTACGCGTCTCGACCGGCTGAAGTTCATCGAGCTCATGCCCGGCAACCGCGTGCGCCTGCTGGTGTCCCGCACGTTCGCGTGGCTGCCGGATGGCCCGATACAGCGCTTTTTCAACGAACAGGCCCACCACGAGTACTTCCGGTCGCGCTTCGACCGGGCGGACGAATTCATGCTCGTCGTGAACGGAATGCTGTCCCGGCACTCCAGCGCGGCCGTGGTCGAGCGCCTGAAGCGGGTGGCGCGCGAGTTTTCCGGGCTACACAACGAAGACGTGCGGCTCCCCCTCGAACAGCGCTCCGCGATGAGCGTGCTCGTCGCCCTGCGTCATTGGGAGCTCGACGCCTTCGTGGCGCTCAAGCGGCAGCGACGGCCGGTGGTGCGTCTTGTGAGCGCGGCTCGAGGTGGTAGCGCGTGACGCGATCGACCTCGTTCTTGGACCCGAGGATGACGCCCACGCGTTGATGCAGTGCCGTGGGCTGGATGTCCAGTATCCGCTGACGTCCGTCGGTCGCGGCCCCGCCGGCCTGCTCGACAATGAAGGCCATGGGGTTCGCCTCGTACATGAGCCGCAGGCGGCCTTCCTTGTGCTTGGCGTCCTTGGGGTACATGAAAATGCCGCCGCGCGAGATGATGCGGTATACGTCGGCCACCATCGAGGCGACCCAGCGCATGTTGAAGTCGCGTCCGCGCGGACCGTCCTTCCCGGCAACGCACTCGTCGATATAGCGCCTGATCGGCGGTTCCCAGTTGCGGGCATTCGATGCGTTGATTGCGAACTCCTGGCAGTCCGGCGGTATCACGATGTGTTCGTGGGTGAGCACCCACGACCAGACTTCCTTGTCGAGCGTAAACCCGACCACACCGTTGCCGACCGTGAGCACGAGCATCGTCGCCGCGCCGTACACCGCAAACCCGGCGGCGACCTGTCGCGATCCCGGCTGCAGAAAGGCGACCGGGTCCGAAGGCTCGACGTTCGGCGGGCAGCGCACGACCGAGAATATCGTGCCGACCGAGATATTGACGTCGAGGTTCGAAGAGCCGTCCAGCGGATCGTACATCAGCAGGAACTCGCCTCGCGGATAACGATTGGGAATCTTATAAGGCTCCGCCATCTCCTCGGAGACCATGGCCGCAAGCTGGCCGCCCCACTCGTTCGCTTCGACCAGCACCTCATTCGCGATGACGTCGAGCTTTTTCTGCGCTTCGCCCTGGATGTTGTCGGAGCCGACTGAATCGCCGATGCCCCCGAGAGGTCCTTTGCTGACGCCATGACTGATCGCCTTGCACGCGCGGGCGATCACTTCAAGCAGCAGCCGGAGCTCCGGAGAGACCTTGCCGTAATGGCGCTGCTGTTCGATCAGGTATTGAGTCAGAGTGACGCGGCGCATGCAGCCTCCAATCGCGCTTGAAATTGAATACAAAATTATCCGCTATACTGGCCGGCCTTGTAAGCTCGAGCGCGGTTGGCCGACGAATTAGTTCCTGACGCCGCGGAGCCTCCCCATGTCCATCCCGAAATCGTGCGCGAAGTGGTTAGCGCTGATTCTTCTCTCCCTTTTTACCGCCTGCGCCTATTCGCAGGCGCCTGGACCTGCACAGAAACCGGGAACTGCCGTTGCGACGTTCGCCGGCGGCTGCTTCTGGTGCATGGAACCGCCGTACGACAAGCTGCCAGGCGTGATTTCGACGACCTCCGGCTATATGGGCGGCAAGACGAAAAATCCGACCTACGAACAGGTTTCCACCGGGACCACCGGGCACGCCGAAGTCGTGCAGGTGCAGTACGATCCCGCCCGGGTGAGCTACGCCACACTGCTCGAGGTCTTCTGGCACAACATCGATCCGACGCAGCGCGACGCCCAGTTCTGCGATCACGGCTCGCAGTATCGCACCGCGATCTTTTACCACGATGAGGAGCAGAAGAAGCTCGCGCTCGCTTCCAAGGCTCAGCTCGAGAAGACGAAGCCCTTCAAAGGCGACATCGTCACGGAAGTGACGGCGGCTTCACAGTTCACCGCGGCCGAGGAATATCACCAGGACTTCTACAAGAAGAATCCCACGCGCTACAAGTTCTATCGTGCCGGGTGTGGGCGCGATGCAAGGCTGCAGGCGCTGTGGGGCAAGGCGGGCGATTAGCCGATTCTGACCCTCGCAAACTTCCGTTTCCCCACCTGAAGCACCGCCTCCGCACCCGCCGTCAGCTTGAGGCCGCGGTCAGCCACCTTCTCGCCGTTCAGCTTCACGCCGCCCTGCTCGATCATGCGCATGGCCTCGGATGTGCTCGTCACCAGGCCCGCCTGCTTGAGCACTTGTGGGATGAGCAGTCCGTCAGCGCCGCCGCTCAGTCGCACCTCCGGGATGTCGTCGGGAATGCCGCCGTGGCGGAATCGCGCCTCGAAATCCGCCAAGGCGCTTTCAGCGGCGGCGCGCCCATGGAAGCGCTCGACGATTTCCTGCGCGAAAGCCACCTTGATGTCGCGCGGGTTGGCGCCGGATGCGACTTGCGCCTTCCAGCTCTCGATGGTCGGGTTGGACGCAAATGACAGCAGGTCGATATAGCGCCACATCAGATCGTCGGAAATGGACATGAGCTTGCCGAACATCTGCGGCGGCGGCTCGGTGATGCCAACATAGTTGCCGAGCGACTTGGACATCTTGTTGACCCCGTCGAGGCCTTCGAGCAGCGGCATCGTGAGTATCACCTGCGGTTTCTGCCCGAAGTGCTTCTGCAGCTCGCGGCCCATCAGCAGATTGAATTTCTGATCCGTCCCGCCGAGCTCGACATCGGCGCGCAACGCGACGGAGTCGTAACCCTGCACCAGCGGGTACAGAAACTCGTGTATCGCGATCGGCTGATTGCCCTGATAGCGCTTCGCGAAGTCGTCGCGCTCGAGCATGCGCGCGACGGTGTGGGTACTCGCGAGCTTGATCATGTCGGCGGCTGACAGCTTGCCCATCCAGGTGGAATTGAAGACCACCTCGGTGCGATCGCCGTCGAGGATCTTGAACACCTGGTCCGTGTAGGTCTTGGCGTTTTCCCTGATCTCCTCCGGCGTCAGCGGCGGGCGCGTCGTGTTCTTGCCGGTGGGGTCGCCAATCATCCCTGTGAAGTCACCGATCAGGAACAGAACCTGATGGCCGAGCTCCTGGAATTGCCGGAGTTTGTTGATGAGCACCGTGTGACCGATATGGAGGTCCGGCGCGGTTGGGTCGAATCCAGCCTTGACGCGCAAGGGGACACCGGCCTTGAGCCGCTCTTCCAGCTCGGACAGAACGAGCACTTCTTCGGCGCCACGGCGCAGCAGCTTCAGGTGTTCGAGCATCGGCAGCGTTTGTTTTTTGACGGTCCCAAGTGCCTCCGGAAATTTCGCTTGCAGGCGACAGTCATTCTGTTAAGCTTGCCGCGCTAGGAGAGTGAGAGGCGAGAATACGTAGGAAAATCATGGATCAAGCGCATCAGATTGTACCCGAAAAGCTGCGTCGTCTGGTGCGCAGCAAAGGTCTTCGCCGCGGGCTGCTGGGCGCTGTATTGCCGTTCGTTGGTGTCGTGGCCGCATTCGGTATTGCGCCGGATACCGTCACAGAGCAGCTTGTCTCCGCCCGGGTCATCGAGCAGGTCGCCCTCGCGCCGGTGGCAGGGACGTCGGAAAGCGACGATACCTATTGGCATGAAGAGCGCGTGCAGCGCGGCGACACTATTGCGGGTCTCCTGACCCGACTCGGCGTGGAAGATCCGGAGGCGGTGCGCTTCCTGAGGACGAGCCGTGAGGCGCGCGGTATGCGTCAGCTCGTACCGGGGCGCATGGTTCGCGCGGAGACCGGCGACGACGGGCGCCTGATCGAATTGCGTTATTCCATCGGCATCATGATGCTCGTCCTCAGTCCGTCCGCGACCGGCTTCGCAGTGAAGGAGCAGGTGGCACCGCTGGAACGGCGTGTAGTGATGAAGTCGGGCGAAGTCAAGAGCTCGCTTTTCGCGGCGACGGACGACGCAAACCTCACCGATGCCGTTGCCGACCAGCTGGCGCAGATCTTCTCGACGGACATCGACTTTCATAAGGATCTGCGGCGCGGCGACCGTTTCACCATCGTCTACGAGATGTATTACGACAGTGGCGAAGCGGTGAAGTCCGGCCGCGTGCTGGCTGCCGAGTTCGTCAACCAGGGCAAAGCGCACCAGGCGATCTGGTTCCAGCAGCCTGACGGTCAGGGCGATTACTACGACTTCGGTGGCAAGCCGATCAAGAAAACGTTCCTGCGGTCCCCGCTCGAATTCTCCCGCATCTCATCCGGTTTCACCTCCGAACGCCTTCACCCGATATTGCAGCGCCTGCGTGCGCACACCGGCGTCGATTACGCAGCGCCGGCCGGCACGGGCGTGAAAGCGGTTGCAGACGGCGTCGTCGAATTCGCCGGCCAGCAGAGCGGTTACGGCAACGTCGTCATTCTCCGTCATCAGAGGCGCTATACCAGCCTGTATGCGCATCTTTCGGCGTTCGGCCGCAGCGCGCAAACGGGATTTCCCGTTTCACAGGGCGACGTCGTCGGTTACGTCGGAATGACCGGGCTCGCGACCGGTCCGCATCTACATTTCGAACTGCGCGTGGATGACGTTCATGTGGACCCGACGGGTCTGACTGCCATGGCCGAAGCACCGCCGATCCTGCCGGAGCAACGGGCGGAATTCGAAGCGGTTGCGCGTCCGCTCGGGCTGCGCCTCGGGCTGCTGCGCGGAACGAACGTCGCCAGCTTGGACTAGGTTCGGCAGGGCAGCGACGCAAACAAAAAACGGGAGCCCGATGGCTCCCGTTTCTGTTCCAGCAGATCCGTTCGGTAAGCGCGGGTCGTCCTAGGCCGAAAACGAAGAGCCGCACCCGCAAGTGGAGCTCGCATTCGGATTCTTGATCACGAACTGCGCGCCCTCGATGTTCTCCTGGTAGTCGATTTCGGCGCCGGCGAGGTATTGCAGACTCATTGGATCGATGAGCAGCGTAACACCGCCCTTCTGCATGGTCGTGTCGTCTTCGGAGACCGCTTCATCGAAAGTGAAGCCGTACTGAAAGCCGGAGCACCCGCCACCGGTGACGAATACCCGCAGCTTGAGTTCGGGGTTGCCTTCTTCTTCGATCAGCTGCCGCACCTTATCGGCGGCGCTGTCACTGAAAACGAGCGGGTCGGGCATCTGTTCGGTCACGGCGTTCATCGCTGACTCCTGATGATAGTGGGCGCTATTCTAATGGACTCCAGTTGAGACAGCGGGCCCGATTTGCAGTTCACGGCAAGTTCATTTTGGAAACCGCGACTTAGCACAGGGGAGATATAGCCGAAGGCGAGCGCCCCACCGCAAGGAAAGGCGGTTACGGAGGGAAAGCCTGGAGTTCCGCTCTGTTCCGAAGGATTGCCAGGCCCGAGCCGAAGGCGAGCGCCATCCCCTTACGGCAGAAGCGCGATCTGCTCCAGGCCCATCGTTTCCGGCAGTCCGAACATGATGTTCATGTTCTGCACCGCCTGGCCCGATGCACCCTTGACGAGATTGTCGATCACCGACAGAACGAGGGCCGCGTCGCTGCCCTCCGGCCGGTGAATCGCGATGCGGCACACGTTGGAGCCGCGCACCGAACGCGTGTCGGGATGGCTCCCAGGCGGCAGCACGTCGACGAACGGTTCCGATGCGTAGCGTGCCTCGTACAGCGCGTGCAGGTCTCGGGCGTCCGAAACCCGCGCATAGAGCGTCGCATGGATGCCGCGGATCATCGGCGTCAGATGCGGGGTGAAGATGAGCTTCACAGGTCGTCCAGCCATGGCACTCAGGCCCTGCGCGATTTCCGGCGTGTGCCGGTGGCCGGTCACGCCGTAAGCCTTGAAATTGTCGGAGGCCTCTGCAAGAAGCGTATGCACTTCGGCCTTGCGCCCGGCACCCGACACGCCTGATTTGCAGTCAGCGATGAGATATTCCGCGTCGGCGATGCCGGCTTCGAGCAGCGGCAGAAATCCAAGCTGAACCGCGGTGGGGTAGCAGCCCGGATTCGCGAGGATGCGCGCCTCGCGTATCGCGTTGCGGTTCACTTCCGGCAGGCCATATACCGCGTCGCGCACGAGGTCGGGGCAAGCGTGCTTCATCTTGTACCACCGTTCCCATAGCGCGACGTCCTTGATACGGAAGTCCGCGGCGATATCGATCAGACGAACGCCGGCGTCGTAGAGCGCACGGGCTTCGTTCATCGCGACACCGTTCGGGGTTGCGAAGAACACAACGTCGCAGGCACTCAGCGCGTCGCGCGAAGGTTCGGTGAACTTGAGACCCACGCGTCCGCGGAGATTCGGAAACATGTCGGCGACCGGCATGCCTGCTTCCGAACGCGACGTGATCACGGTCATCTCGACGCGCGGGTGCTGCGCCAGGAGCCGCAACAGTTCGACCCCGGTATATCCCGTTCCGCCGACGATGCCAGCCTTGATCGTTGCGGTTGCCATGATGCTGCGCGAGCTCCGAAGTGAAAAGCGAACGTTACAGACAACAAAGCCGCCCCTGAAGGCGGCTTTGCAGATCGACCCGCAGGGTCAGCGTTTGGAGAACTGCTTGCGCCGTCGCGCCTTGTGCAGACCGACTTTCTTGCGCTCGACCTCGCGCGCATCGCGCGTCACGAGACCAGCCTTCTTCAGCGCCGCTTTGAGGGTTTCGTCGTAATCGATCAGTGCACGCGTGATGCCGTGGCGCACTGCGCCGGCCTGACCGGATTCACCGCCGCCCCCGACGTTCACGGTGATGTCGAAGCGGTTCAGGTTGTCCGTAAGCTGGAGAGGCTGGCGCACGATCATGCGTCCGGTCTCGCGCGAGAAGAACTCGTCCACCGGCTTGCCATTGACGATGATGTCGCCCTTACCGGGCTTCAGGAACACGCGCGCGACGGCACTCTTGCGGCGCCCGGTGCCATAGTTGTTCTGCTGAACTGCCATATGTATTTAGCCTAGATCTCGAGGGTTTTGGGCTGCTGCGCGGAGTGCGGATGTTCGCCGCCCGCATAGACCTTCATCTTCTTCAGCATCGCATAGCCGAGCGGCCCCTTTGGCAGCATGCCTTTGACTGCGAGCTGCAGCACGCGCTCCGGATGCTTCGCCTGGAGCTTTTCGAACGTGGTGGTGTAAAGGCCACCCGGGTAGGAGCTGTGGCGATGGTACAGCTTGTCCTTCGCCTTGTTGCCCGTGACCCGCAACTTATCGGCGTTGACCACGACGATATAATCGCCCGTGTCCACGTGCGGCGTGAATTCGGGCTTGTGCTTGCCGCGCAGGCGTCGCGCGATCTCGGCGGCAACGCGGCCGAGCACCTTGCCGGTGGCGTCGAGCACAAACCAGTCGCGCTGCACTTCGTGCGACTTGGCGGAAAACGTCTTCATGGTGCCTCGCAGGCCGTCGATTTTGGAAAACCGCGAATTCTATTGGGAATCAGAGTGCTTAGTCAATTCGAACGACCTGGTTCCCGGTGAGCGGCGCGCCTGGGACAGGCTGTCGCCGCGAACGTAGCATTCCGGCGCCAGTTAGCACTCCGTCCGAGCGTGCGAGGGCTGGGGCGACAGGCGAGCGGGGGCCGCGGAGCGGCGCGGTCCCCGCGCGCGTGACATTCCAGCGCCAATCAGCACTCTCGTCCGAGCGTGCGAGGGCTGGGGCGGCAGGCGAGCGGGGAAGCGCGAAGCGCCCAGGTTCCACCGCGCGCGACATTCCAGCGCCAGTCAGCACTCCCGTCCCAGCATACGAGGGCTGGGGCAAGGGGAAGCCGAGCGCCTGCAACGGCCCGATGCACATGGAGCGTCGCCCCTAAATTGTCCGCCTGGGAACTCACGAACGTCGTCGCCCGGCTTCTACTGCCGCCTAGCCTGCTCATTCTGCTCATTCTAGGGGGCCTCGCTCTGGCACGATCGCGACCGCGGCTCGGGATCCGACTTGCGACGGCGGCAACACTGATTTTGTTCGTGCTCTCCATGCCGATCGTCGGGTCCATGCTACTGCACTCGCTCGAAGACCCGTACGCCGATCCGGTGCGAGACACGAGCGGCGGTGCCATCGTGGTACTCGGCGGGGGGTTGTATCCCGGCGCGGCGGAGTATGGCGGCGACACCGTCAGCCGTTACAGTCTCGAGCGCGTGCGCTATGCGGCGCGGTTGCAGAGGCGTCTCGGCAAGCCGGTGCTCGTCACCGGCGGCAACCCGACCCATGCGGATTCGACCGAAGCATCGCAGATGCAGGCTGCCATGAGCGAATTTGGCGTGACGGTGCAATGGCTGGAGGACGCGTCCGACAACACGTTCGAAAACGCCCGCTATACGCGCCGCGTGCTGCTGCAGGCACACATCGACAAGATCTACCTCGTGACGCACGCGTGGCACATGCGCCGCGCCCGCATGGCGTTCGAGCGCGCGGGTCTCGCAGTCATACCGGCTCCGACCGGCTATAGCGGTCCTCTTCCCCTGCGGCCGATCGAGTTCGTGCCGAGCGCGGGCGGACTGGAGCGGAGCTGGCTTTACATACACGAAATCGCGGGCCTGGCGTGGTATCGCCTAAAATCGGCGCAGTTGAGTGAACCGGCTCGCAACATCAGCGTGGATCAATGAAAGCCCGCATCAAATGGATCGAAAACGTAAGCTTCGTCGGCGAGTCCGAAAGCGGTCATGCGCTCGTGATGGACGGCGCGCCGGAGGGCGGTGGACGCAACCTCGGCCCGCGGCCGATGGAGATGGTGCTGATCGGCACCGGAGGCTGCACAGCGTACGACGTCGTGCACATCCTGAAGAAGTCGCGCGCGCCGGTCACGGACTGCGTTGTCGAGATCGATGCTGAACGCGCAGGCGAAGACCCGAAGGTCTTCACCCGGATCCATTTTCACTTCGTCGTCACCGGCAACGGGTTGAAGTCGGCGCAGGTGGAGCGGGCCGTGCACCTCTCAGCCGAGAAGTACTGTTCGGCCTCCATCATGCTGGGCAAGACGGCTGAGATAAGTCACGACTTCGAAATATGCGAAGCGGGGTGAGCTACAACCAGTAAGCGGATCGCGTCATGACGCTGGATGCGATACGCATGAGCCCGCGTACGGGCAAAGGAAGCTCTCCCGCCCCGTGCTCCCACGCGGTTGTCGCGTGCCGCGACTCGTCGATTCGCATCTCACCGAGAATCGCGATGCTCTTCTGATCTTCGCGCGGGATCTCGCGGAGATGCCGATCCAGATGTTCGACCACCTGGCGCTCCGTTTCGGCCAGAAAGCCCAGATTCCACCTGTCGCCGAGCAGCCCCGTCGCGACACCCATCGCCATGGAGCCCGCGTAGAACAGCGGATTGAGAAGGCTCTTGCGCCCGCCGAGCTCCTGGATACGCTGTTCGGTCCAGGCGAGGTGCTCGGTCTCCTCATGCGCCGCGTGCTCCAGCGCCGCGCGCGCTTCGGCGTTGCGCGCCGTGAGCGCCTGCCCCTGGTAGAGCGCCTGCGCGCAGATTTCACCCGTGTGATTGACGCGCATCAGCGCGGCCGCGTGCTCTCGGGTCGCGGCATCCATTTCCGACTCGGGGAGATCCTCGCCCGGCGTAGGCCGTGCTGACATTGCCGGTGCGAATAGCGTGCGCAGTGTGCGGTCGAAGCCGATGATGAAACGGTCGAGGTCGATCATGGGAATTCCTCTGCGTGCACGTCGAAAAGGCGCGCAAGCTCCGCGCCCGGATCCTGCGCGCGCATGAACGCTTCACCAACGAGGAAACAGCTCACGCCCGCAGCTCGCATCCGGCGAACGTCCGTCGCAGCGAGAATTCCGCTTTCGGTCACGACGATGCGATTGGCCGGAACGCTGGCGAGCAGATCCAGCGTCGTTTCGAGGCGAGTCTCGAACGTTTGCAGATTGCGGTTGTTGATGCCGAGGAGCGGCGTGTGAAGCGTGAGTGCACGCTCGAGCTCAGCGGCATTGTGCACTTCGACGAGCACCGCCAGCCCGAGCTCGTGTGCCTCCGCCTCGAGGTCGCGCATGCGCGAGGATTCCAGGGCCGCCGCAATCAGCAGAATGCAATCGGCGCCAGCCGCGCGCGACTCGTGCAGTTGATAGCGGTCGACGATGAAATCCTTGCGCAGCACCGGGAGGCTGCATGCGCCGCGCGCTTCCGCGAGGTGTTCGAGGCAACCCTGGAAGAACCGAACGTCCGTAAGGACCGACAGGCATGCGGCGCCATGCCGCGCATACGTCGACGCGATCGCGGCCGGCTCGAAGCTCGCGCGCAACACGCCCTTGCTCGGACTCGCCTTCTTTATTTCGGCGATCACGCCAGGCAAGCCGGCTTCGATTTTCGCCCGCAATGCCCCGACAAAGTCGCGAGCAGGAGCCGCCGCGCGGACGACCTGCTCGAGCGCCGAGAGGGGTCTCAGCCTGCGCGCTGCGTCGATCTCCTGTTCTTTCACCGCGAGAATGCGATCGAGAATGTCGCTCATCGTGCGGACGACCGTGTGCAGGCGACGAACTCGTCCAGCTTGTGGCGCGCGGCGCCGGTCTTCAGCGTCTCCCGCGCGCGGTCTACGCCTTCCGCGAGAGTGACCGCGAGACCGGCGACGTAGATGCTCGCGCCGGCGTTGAGTGCGACGATATCGCGCGCCGGTCCGTCGACGTTTTCGAGCGCTTGCAGGAGCAGTCGTTTGGAGCCGTCGACACTATCGACCCGGATTGCGTCCGCGTCGCAGGGTTCGAACCCGAAGTCCTGCGGCTCAATCGTGTACTCGCGCACTTCGCCGTCGCGCAGTTCTCCCACGAGCGTCGGGCCGGTCAGTGAAATCTCATCCAGACTCTCCATGCCGTGCACGACCACCACACGGCGGCTGCCGAGGCGCTGCAGCACGCGCGCCTGGATGCCGACGAGATCCGGATGGAAAACACCCATTACCTGCTGTCTGGCCCCGGCCGGATTGGTAAGCGGACCGAGGATGTTGAACAGCGTTTTCACGCCCAGGTCCTTGCGCACGGGCGCAGCATGTTTCATGGCGCTGTGATGATTGGGCGCGAACATGAAGCCGATGCTGGTCTCATCGATTGCACGTGCGACTGCCGCCGGCTCGAGATTGATGTTGACGCCGAGCGCTTCGAGCACGTCGGCGCTGCCGCACTTGCTGGACACGGAGCGCCCGCCGTGCTTCGCGATCTTTGCGCCGGCTGCGGCCGCCACGAACATGGCAGCGGTCGAGATGTTGAACGTGTGTGCGGCGTCGCCCCCGGTTCCGCACGTGTCGATGAGACGCGGCTCGTCGGCGACCGGAACGCGTGTCGCAAACTCGCGCATGACTTCCGCAGCGGCGGCGATTTCACCGATGGTTTCCTTCTTGACGCGCAAGCCGACGAGAATGCCTGCAGTCAGGATCGGCGAAATTTCGCCGGTCATGATCTGGCGCATCAGCGAGAGCATCTCCTCGCGGAAGATCTCGCGGTGCTCGATGACGCGCGTCAGCGCTTCCTGTGGCGTCATGCCCGACCGTCCTCGAGGAAGTTCCGCAGCAGGTCGTGACCGTGTTCGGTGAGAATGGATTCGGGATGAAACTGCACGCCCTCGACGGGCAACGTCTTGTGCCGGACACCCATGATCTCGCCGTCCTGCGTCCACGCGGTGACTTCGAGGCACGCCGGCAGCGATCCGCGCTCGATCACGAGCGAGTGATAGCGGGTGGCACGCAGCGGATTCGGCAGGTCGCGAAATACGCCGCGGCTCTCATGGGCGATGTCGGAGGTCTTGCCGTGCATGAGGACGCGCGCGTGCACGATGCGTCCCCCGAACGCCTGGCCGATGCTCTGATGGCCGAGACACACGCCGAGCAGCGGGATTTTCCCGGCGAACCGCTCGATCAGCGGCACCGA
>Ga0207701_10003156_pt1 | contig 16980 bp, 13 predicted proteins | sample KBSSwiSSwithPhiX_FD_184294 | JGI IMG/M metagenome (GOLD analysis project Ga0207701, IMG submission 184294) | Switchgrass rhizosphere bulk soil microbial communities from Kellogg Biological Station, Michigan, USA, with PhiX - S5 (SPAdes) (version 2) | ecosystem: Environmental > Terrestrial >... | reverse complement strand
GAGCCGATCGGACCCCCGGCTCTCCGTCGAGCGCATCGACAACCAGCCCCGAGTCTTCCGCGATTGTCAGCAGCGAGGGGTCGTTGATGGCACGAGTGGCGGCCGCCGCGTAATGAAGCGCCTTCAGGCGCGCGTTCTCAGCGAAGGTGGCGCCGGTCTCATCAGGTTCCTCGACGTGCGGCAGATCCGCGAGCGTCAGCAGTTCGACTGGAGTATCTCGGAGGACCGTGTGTATCTCGCGCAGCTTGTCGCGATTGGTCGTCGCGATCAGCAGCCTCACTTGGCCAGGTATTGCCCCACGAGGCCGCGCTGCAGCGCAAACAACTGGCGCGTGCCGGTGTCGGCGAGATCGAGGAGACGATTGAGCGCTTCGCGACCGAAGGGGAGTGCTTCGGCGGTGCCTTGCAGCTCGATATACAGCCCGCCTCCCGTCTTCACGACGTTCATGTCAACGTCGGCGCGGGAGTCTTCTGAATATGCCAGATCGAGCAGCGGTTCACCTTCGACAATGCCGACGCTTGTGGCCGCGACGAAGTCGGTGATCGGCATCGTGCGGATGACGCCCTGTTCGAGCAGCTTGTTGAGGGCGAGGACCAGCGCCACGAAGGCGCCGGAAATCGACGCGGTGCGTGTGCCGCCGTCCGCCTGGATGACGTCGCAATCGAGCGTCACCGTCCGCTCGCCCAGCTCCTCGAGCTTCGTCACCGCACGCAGCGAACGGCCGATCAGTCGCTGGATCTCTTGCGTTCTGCCGCCGACGCGTCCTGCCGACGCCTCGCGCTGCGTTCGCGTGCTCGTCGCGCGGGGCAGCATGCCGTATTCGGCCGTGACCCAGCCCTTTCCCGTATTCCGGCGAAACGGCGGCACGCGGTCTTCGACACTTGCGGTGCAGATGACCTTCGTCTTGCCCGCTTCCACGAGCACGGAGCCTTCGGCGTGAATCAGGTAGTTGGGAGTGATCCGGGTCGGACGAAGTTGTTCGGGCAGACGGCCGTCAGAGCGCATAGCCTTTCACTGTAATGCAAACCGGAAGGCTGCAGGCTCTCCAGCGTTTTTTACGATGATCTTGCCTTACGGCGAAGCGGCTTCCCCTTCGCGGATGAGCGACGTATCGCGCGCCAGCGGCCGGCGGATGTCCACGTGACCCGCAATCGTATCGACCTCTTTTCCGTCAACCAGAATCTGCACGCGCTGGACGGCCGGCAGATTCGCGGTGACGGCGTTGACGATGGCGTGGACGGTGAGGAGTTCGGAGAGTGAGCCGCCGGGATGCGCGGCGGAGATGCCGCTGACGTCCACGAATGCGTCTCCCTTGTCCGTGACATAGAAGGCACGCAACGTCGTTCCCTTTGGAATCGCCGAAATGTACGGCGACGGCGGCGCCTCGAGCTGGGACATGAGGATTTGGCGCCCCTGCGCCACGACCCCTTCGGCCAGCGGGACCTCGCGCCGAATCGGCATCAGTGCGTCGCCTTCCGGCGTGGCGTAGAACAGCGTGGCCGCGATGTGCGGTGTTTCGCTGGGCGCAGGCTTGCTGGTCGCCACCACCGGCTCGCCGTTTCGGGAGGTGAGACGTTCCAGGAGCGTAGTGACACCCCACGCGAGGAGGCCCAGCAGCACGATGCCGATCATCAGCGGAAGGAATCGGCGCAGCTTGGTCACGGCGCTGGCCATCATGGCGTCAGCTTCTCGATTGAGGCGGCTCGGAACCGGGCGACGGCTTCATACAAGGCGTCGGCAATGGCGTTGCGGAAGTCATCGCCACGGGCTTTCGACGCCTGCTCCCGGTTCGTCAGGTACGCCATCTCGACGAGCGCGGCGGGCATATTGGCCCCGGTCAGCACCCGCATGCCCGCGCGCTGCACGGCTCGTGGGCTCATCGGCACGCGCCTCCGAAGCTCCTCCTCGAGCAGGCTCGCGAGTTTCTCGGACTTGTCCGTGTACGCAGCCTGCGCGAGATTCCAGGGCACGACTTCAAGCAGACGACGGCCGCCGCCCAGCACGGGCAGCGATACGGCGTCAGCATTCGCCGTACGCCGGACGGTTTCACCCTCGCGATCGAGCCTGAGGAAATACACCTCGGCGCCCTGAGGGCCTGAGCCCAGCGCGCCGTTCGCGTGCAGGCTCAGAAACAGGTCCGCTTTGTTGTTGTTGGCGAATGCGGCGCGTTCGTCGAGCGAGAGCGAACGATCATCATCGCGCGTCAGGATCGCGCGGACGCCGAGACGCGTCTCGAGCCGCTGACGGACACGGCGTGCCACGTCGAGCGTCAGCTCCTTTTCCTGGAGCCCATCTCCGGTCCGGACTCCGATGTCGTCACCGCCATGGCCCGGATCGATGGCGATCACGGCGAAGCGAGCACGCGTCCCCACGGGAAGCGTATCGGTTGGCGGCGGAGGCGGTGGCGGTGCGGTCGATATATCTCCGCCAGGAGTCGTCGCCGCAGGAACGTCGATTGTGATTCGGGCCAGGCCATCGTTTGCGACGGTTGCGGTCCTGGGCATGCCCGCCGTCCCGCTTAACACGAGCGCAACGGTATTCGCCTGATCGCCGGCGCGAATCTGCTCGATCAGTCCGCCGCCGGCAGGCAGCGTGAGGTCCAGCGCATCCGCCTCGATGCGGACGATCACCCGGCCTGTTTCGGACGCCACCGTCACCGGCGCCACCGGCGTCACTTCGATGGTGGCCCGCGTTGGCGGCCCCACCGCATCGATTCTGGCCACGACACGCGGGACGTTCATATCGCCGACAATCAGCAGCCGCGACGCACGGCGCAGATCGATCCGGCGGTCGTAAATGGGACCGAGCGCCCGCGGCAAGAACTCGACGGGGACCATCAGTCGCCGACCTGATCGTGTGACCGGTCCCGGGAGCGTCACGATTCGGCCGTTCACCGAGGCGATCGACTGTTCAGCAGACAACACGATCGTCCGGCCACGGTAGGTCACAGTCACACCGCCGGTCGGCGCATCTTCAGCAACCATGACCTGAAACAACGACGCCACATCGTCAAGGGCGATGAGTTCCTGCCCGCCCTGCGTGACGGTCGGGACGGGGCGGCGTCCCTCGCGCGCGATCAGTGTCAGCGGTGATGGCGGGGGAGGGCCCTGCGCGCGAACGAGGAAAACCGGTGCGAGGAGAAGGATCGCGATGGAGACCGCAACGGCTCTGCTCACGCAGAACTATGTTCGCACATGCTTGTGCCGTAACATTGCGCGTTCCCTGCCGATGGTGCTGTTGTTGACGCGTTCGGGCCGGTCGCTATGACGAAGAAAGTGCCACGGCGATCGCCGCTGGCCTCGGCTCCGCGGCCGCACACGCCCGGTGCGCCGCCCAGGCGTGGCCGCGTGCCGTCCTCGCCGCCTGTCGATCCCGTGGGCAAGGCGCCGCCGAGCCACCCCACTCGAGCGCCGCGCCAGCGGCCCGTGGCAACGGTGCCGAGGCCGCGGCGGCCGACGCTCGTTCGCGCCACGCATGGCGGCTTGGGTGATCTTTTCGAGTGTTTCCCCGACCTTCCGCGACCGGTGCGGCCGGCGTCCCGTGCGCCGAAGCGTCGGTTGTTGCGGCGGTAACGCTATTTCACGTCGTCGCCGCCGCCCGTCAGAGACTGCTGGCGGAGCGCCGCTGCACCCAGCAGGCCGCCCATTCCCATTGATTCCACGGCACTGCTGGGGATCAGCATAAGCGCGCCCTTCTCCTTCAACCCCTCGTAGAGCATGTTCATCGCGCGGAGGTGGAGCGCGGTCGGGTTGTCGTGATAGGACTTGGCCGCCTCCTGGAACGAGTGGGCGATTTCCATCTCGGCCTGACCGAGGATGATGCGCGCCTGCTTTTCGCGCGCCGCCTGCGCCTCGCGTGACATCGCGTCCTGGAGCGCGACCGGGATCACCACGTCGCGCATCTCGACGGCCGAGACCGTGACCCCCCAGGGCGTTGAGCGCTGATCGATCAGCTGTTGCAGGTCGGCCTCGATCCGCTCGCGGCCGCGCAGCAGGTCGGTCAGCGCCGTGCGGCCGATGATGTCGCGGAGCGCCGTCTGCGCGGCCCAGCTGATCGCGGTGCGGTAGTTCTGAACCTCGAGCGCCGCCTTTTCGGCATCGTGCACCATCCAGAAGAGCACCGCATCCACGTTCACCGGCACGGTGTCGGAGGTCAGCGTCTGTTCGGCCGCGAAGCCTGTGGTGATCGTGCGCTGATCGATCCACGACGATACCGAATCGATGAAGGGCACGACCCAGAACAGGCCTGGTCCGCGCAGGCCGACGAAGCGGCCGAGACGCAGCACCACTCCGCGCTCCCACTGCTGGGCGACACGCGGCGACTGCATGAGCACCAGGCCGACCAGCATGATCACCGTCGGCGCCACCGCCTTCCTGGTGAGCAGGCCGGTCAGGACTGCCAGCCCGACCGAGAGGATGAACACCCCGAAGGAAATCACATTCAGACGGGGCGTGTTTCGCAGAACAGCAGGGTCCATTTACTCATCTTCCTTTCGATGTGCCTGAAGCGCCTCGAGCAGGTCGTCGAGCGTGAAGCCTGCCGCACTGGCGTCGGCAAGCAGTCGGGTGATGAAGCTGCGCAGCCGCCGCTCATGCTGCTTCGGCGGATGCGCTTTCGCCGGCGTGGCGATGACGAACGTGCCGACGCCGCGGCGCGTTTCCAGAATGCCGGTGCGTTCGAGCTCCGCATAGACACGCGCCACGGTGTTCGCGTTGATGCTCAATTCGACCGCGAGCTGGCGCACGGTCGGCAGCTGGTCGCCGGCGACGAGGCGGCCGGTGGCGATCGCGGCGCGCAGTGCCCGATCGAGTTGCGCGTAGATCGGCGTCCGGTCCCGCGGATCGACGGTGACGATGGCCACGAAGTTATTGTACTAGTAGATTAGTACAATGTCAAGCGGCGGCGCCAGACGCGGCGCGACGCGCTAAGATCCGCTGCACATGCCCTCTGCACCAGGCTCGACGACCGGTCACCCGTCGTCGTCGCGCCCGCCGGCGTGGATGATCGTCCTCGGGCTGGCGTTCCTCGGCTACGGCGCCCTTCTGCTCTACACCGACCTCGTGCGCCCCGAGCCGCTCGGCCTGCTGCTGCAGGTCCAGCCGTCCGGCGTCACCGTGCGCGCCGTGGCCGTTGACTCGCTGGCCGCGCGTGCCGGGCTCGCCGCGGACGATCGCGTGGTCGCCGCCAACTCCCATCCGACCCGCAGTCGTCTGGATTGGATGTCCGTGGAGATGAATCTGCGAACGAACCAGCCGCTTCGCCTGGACGTCGAACGCGGAGCCGTGCGTCTCGCCTTCACGCTGGTTCCCACGCGGGCGACCTCTCGATACTGGCTGACTGGCGCCGGCGTGACGCTGGCGATCGCCCGCTTCGTCCAGCTGATCGCACTGATGCTGGCGTTGACGGTCGCGTTCAGGCGGCCATTCAGTCCCGCCGCCCGTATCGGCGCGTGGACGCTCGCGACGATCGCGGTGTATTCGATCACCTGGCAGTACCAGCTCGGCGCGATCTGGCGCGCGCTGCCGATGCCGCTCGGCCTCGCCTTGTGGATACCTTTCACGTGCAGCCTGGCCATTGCCGCCGTGGTGTTCACGTTCTTCGCGACGTTCCCGCGTCCACTGATTCGCTCACGTCTCGGGTGGCTGGCGGTGTGGATGCCGGCAGCGGTCGTGTTGGTGTTCCAGCTGCAGTGTGCCGTGCGCGTCGTGTATCAGCCGGACCGGATCGACCCCTTCCTGGACTGGACCAGCTTCAGTGCTGTCGTCGTGGCCGTCTATGTCATCGCCACCATCGCCGTCGTGGTGATTGGGTACCGCCGCCTGACGGACGTCACGGAGCGACGGCGTGTCAGGGTCCTGGTGGTGGGCTCGTCCATCGGCTTGCTCAGCCTGCTGCCGGTGGTGTCCCTGTACTGGGGCCGCTCGCCTTCGACCTTCGGCGATTCGGTGTTCGCGTCGCCACTCGCCGCTGCCGGCGCGATCGTCGGACTGGCGCTGCCGATCTCCTTCGCGCACGCGATTCTTCGCCATCGGCTGTTCGATGTCCGATTGATGCTGCGACTCGGGCTGCAATATGCGCTGGCCCGTCGGGTGCTCGTCTCGGTAGTGCCGATCATGGCGATGGTCTTCCTCGCTGATCTCTGGATCAACCGCCAGACGCCCGTTGCGGAGATCCTGCAGGCGCGCGGATGGATGTACGCCACATTCGCCGCAGTCGCCATCATCGCGCGATGGCAACGCAATGATTGGCTCGACGCGCTCGATCGCCGGTACTTCCGCGAACGGCTGAACGCGCAACGACTCCTGCGCGGAATCAGCGAGGAGATCCGCAACGCCACCGCACTGGACGAGATCGCCTCTCGCGTCGTCGCCCAGATCGAAGCGGCGCTGCACCCCGCGTTTGTCGCGCTTCTCGTTCGACGTCGCGGCGAAGCACTCTTTGAGGCCGTCGCCGTCAGTCCCGGCGGGATTGAGCGCTTCTCGCTTGCGGCGACCAGCAAGTTGATTGACGTCGTTCGCATGATGAAGAGACCCATCCAGTTCGAGGACCTGGAACGATCGTGGCTCTTCCGCCATCTTCCTGCGAGCGACGTTGAATGGCTGGCAAAGACAGGTGTGGAAGCGCTCGTGCCCCTCCAGCTTGATGAGCAGATGGCGGAGGCGATCTTCGCTCTGGGACCGAAACGATCAGAGGAACCGTACACCGGGGAAGACGACGATCTGTTGATGGCGATTGCGGACAACGTGGCGTGGGTGCTGCGTCGCACGGCGGCGCCGGCGGCGCGCGCGGTCCTGGAAGAGTGCCCGGCCTGCGGCCAATGCTTCGATGCCGGGACCGGCCGATGCGCACATGACGGCGCCGCGTTGACGGTCACGTCGCTGCCGCGGGTGATCGGCGGTCGCTATGCGCTCGAGCGGCGCGTGGGTCGTGGCGGCATGGGTGCCGTGTACGCGGCGCTCGATCGTTCGCTGAACAGACCTGTCGCCGTGAAGGTGTTGCGGGAAGACCTGTTCATCCCCGGCGGCGTTGATCGCTTTCGGTCGGAGGCCCGTCTGGCCGCCGCGCTTGCGCATCGTAACGTCGTGACGATTCACGATATAGGCGTGACGGAATCCGGCCGTGCGTTCTTCATCATGGAACTGCTCAATGGCACGACGCTCCGCGACGAGCTGCGACAGACGGGACGCCTGCCTCCGGCTCGCGTGCTCCGGATCATGCGCGACGTAGGATCAGGAGTGGATGCGGCCCACCGGCGGCAACTGGTTCACCGTGACCTCAAGCCCGAGAACGTCTTTCTGTGTCGCGACGACGGCGTGGAGGTGGCCAAGGTGCTCGATTTCGGTCTCGCCAAGGCGCTCGAAGCCGGCGGCGGCGTGCAGACGATGTTCAGCACGCCGGGGATGATTGCGGGCACACCGCAGTACATGGCGCCCGAACATCTGTCGGGTGGCGAGCCGTCATCCGACTGGGACCTGTGGGCCATCGCCGTCATGGCGTTCGAGATGATCACCGGATCCCTGCCGACGACCGGCTCCGCCCGCTCGCTCGATGGACTGCCGAGCGAGAGTCTGCGCGCCTTTTTTGCGCGCGCGCTGTCCCAGAATCCGATCGATCGACCGGCGACCGTCGATGAGTTTCTCGACGAACTGGCGCGCGAACTGAGCGCCGGTGAGCATGCGCGCCTCTAACGAGTGGTGATGCAGAACCGCGGTTTCGCGACAACTCGCTGGTCGCTGGTGCTGGCCGCTGGGCGGGAGCCAACGACAGGCTCACGCGCGGCCTTCTCTGAGCTGTGCGAGCTGTACTGGCGACCGGTCTATGCCTTTGCGCGCCGGCAGGGTTACGAGGTTCACGAGGCCGAGGACCTGACGCAGGCGTTCTTTACGCGACTGCTGGAGAAGCACGTCGTGCAGGCCGCTGATCCGCAGCGCGGCCGGTTTCGCTCCTTTCTTCTGGCCTCGTTCAAGAACTTCGTGGCCAATGAGCGCGATCGCGAGCATGCGCAAAAGCGGGGAAGCGGCCAGGTGATCGTCGGACTCGATTTCGAGTCCGCGGAAGCGCGCTACTCCGCCGAGCCGGTCGACACGCTGACGCCGGACGCGGTGTTTGAGCGGCAGTGGGCCGTCGGCGTTCTCGATCGTGTGCTGGTGACCCTACGCGCCGAATGCATCGCGGCCGGGAAAGTCGAACTCTTCGACCAGGTCCGCGATCTGCTCGGCGGCGACCGCGGTCCCGGCGGATACGCCGCAATCGCCAGATCGCTCGGCACCACGGAAGGCGCGGTGAAAGTGAACGTCCATCGCCTCCGGCGCAGATACGGCGACCTTCTGCGCGCGAACATCGAAGCCACGGTCTCCGATGCCTCCGAGGTTGACGACGAGATCGCGTATCTGATGACCGTCGTCTCACGCTGATTCGGTCCCTGTAACCTCTCTCCGCCCACCCGTTAGTACCCCTCAGAAGCCGGTAATCCGGCCGTCGTGTCCCGCCCTCAGGCGGACCACGGAACCGGGTCAACCGTAGTGTCCGCCTTCAGGCGGACCACGAAAGAGAGGAGTGCCATGAGCACGCGAAACAGGCGGACTGGGCGAGTGTTGAGGATCGTCATTGCCGGGCTGCTGACAAGCCTGATCGGGGCGCAATCAGCACGCGCGGCGGGCCTTCTGGTGTCGGACGGGGGCCTCGGTGGTGTGCTGAGGATCGACGAGCACTCCGTGCGCGTGACGGTCAACAACGCCATCGCCACCACGGAGGTCACGCAGGTGTTCCGCAATACGGAGAACCGCCAGATCGAGGCGCTGTATACGTTTCCGGTGCCGCGCGGCGCCACCGTGTCGAACTTCAGCATGTGGATCAACGGCAAGGAAATGGTTGGCGAGGTCGTCGAGAAGAATCGCGCGCGCGAGATCTACAACAGCTACAAGCAGCAGAAACGCGATCCCGGCCTGCTCGAGCAGACGGACTTCAAGACCTTTGAGTTGCGCATCTTCCCGATCGCGCCCAACGCGCAGACGAAGATCCAGTTGACCTACTACCAGGAACTGGACATCGACAACGACTGGGCCACCTACGTGTATCCGCTGGCCACGTCCACGTCGAGACCGGCGGATCAGAAGGTTGCAGGGAAGTTCGCGCTGTCGCTCGAGACGAAATCAGAGGTGCCGATCCTGACGATGGAGAGTCCGAGCCATGGCGACGACTTCGTCATCGCCCGCCACACGCCACACTATGTGCAGGCCAGCCTGGAGGCGGTTGGCGGCGACCTGAGCCGGGATCTTGTGCTTGCGTACCGCGTCGAACGCCCGCGCACGGGCATCGACGTCGTCACCTCGAAGGTTGGCGGTGAGGACGGGTACTTCTATCTCACCATCACGCCTGGCGACGAGCTGGCCGCGCAGAACACCGGGGCGGACTACGTGTTCGTCATGGACATTTCCGGCAGCATGGCGCAGGACGCCAAGCTGGGAACGTCGCGCCGGTCCGTGGATGCGTTCATCCGGTCGCTCGGCCCGAACGATCGCTTCGACATCATCACGTTCAATGTCGCCGCGAACGCGCTGTTCCGCGAGCTTCGGGCGGCGCTGCCGGAGAACCAGCAGCGCGGGGCCGCGTTCCTCGAGTCACAGCAGGCCCGCGGCGGGACCGTGCTGGCGCCGGCGATCACCGCTGCCTATCGATACGGCAATCCGGACCGGCCGCTCAATGTCGTCATCCTGAGCGACGGCCTGACTGAGCAGCGAGATCGTCCCGAGCTGCTGTCGCTGATTCGTTCGCGGCCGCCGAGCGCGCGCGTGTTCTGCATCGGCGTCGGCAACGACGTCGATCGCCAGCTGCTCGAACAGCTGGCGGAAGATGCCGGCGGCCTGGCGGCCTTCGTGTCGCGGGCCGACGACTTCGATCGCACCGCGCAAGCGTTTCGGCGCAAGCTGCAACGTCCGGCCGGCTCCAACGTGCAACTGACGTTTGCTGGCGTTGATGTCTACGACGTTGAGCCCAAGGTGCTGCCGAACCTGTATCACGGGATGCCGATCCGAGTGTATGGCCGGTACCGCAAGGGCGGAACGGCGAATGTGACATTGCGAGCGGATGTGAACGGGTCGGAGTTGCGGCAAGACACGAGCCTGAGCTTCCCGGCAAAGGAAGCCGACAATCCCGCAATCGAGCGGATGTGGGCGTTCCACAGAGTCCAGAGGCTGATGAAGGAAGCCGATCGCACGGGATCCCGGGCGTCCGTCGTCGACGAAATCGTGCGTCTCGGCGAGGGCTATTCGATCGTGACCGAGTACACGTCGTTCCTGGTCCTCGAAAACGACGCGGAGTACCAACGTTGGAGCCTGGAGCGGCGGAACGCGCTCCGTCACGAGCGCGATCGCAAACGACAGGGTGAGTTGGACGGGCAGTTGGCCGCCATGCGCAGGGGCGTGCCGGAAGGGCTGGGCACCGCTGATGACGTCCGGAGTACGTCGAATCCGTCGAATCCCGGCTCGCCGGCGGCGCAGGGACCGCGATCGATACCGACGCTCCCCGGCACGGGCGGTAGCAGCAGCGGCGGCGGCGCATTCGACCCTGTGACGGGAGGTCTCGCGCTGGGACTCGCAGCGCTCGGCTTGCTGAAGCGACGCCAGTCGCACGAGCAGGAGAAATGAGGTGACGGGGAGGGGTTGGGGTCCGTCTGAAGGCGGACATCACAGAGCGAGGCGCACTCCGTGCGCCTCGCTGTTCTTCGTCGCGACAGCGGCGGTCGTCTTTCTGTGGCCCGGTCTCGGATCGCACCTTCAGTACGATCGGGCCGCGATCATCGCTGGAGAGGTGTGGCGCCTGGTGGCAGGCCACTGGGCGCACTACTCCCTCGATCACTTCTTCTGGGACGTCCTCGCGTTCGCCGCTCTCGGCGTGGCATGCGAGCAGAGGGGCCGGGCCCGTTTCCTGGGCTGCGTCCTCACGTCAGCCCTGGCGATCTCGGTGTCCGTCTGGCTGATGTTGCCGGACATGCAGATCTATCGCGGCCTGTCGGGCATCGATTCCGCACTCTTCGCCTTACTCACCGTTGTGATGTGGAGCGACGGACGGTCGCAGCGGCCGGGAAGGCAGGCGATCGCCATGGCCTGCTTGATCGCATTTCTGTTGAAAGTCGCGTTCGAGCTGATGACCGGCCGGAATGTGTTTGTGAACGCCGCGGAGACTGGCACGGTCAGCGTGCCGCTCGCTCACGTCGTCGGCGCGTTGTGCGGCCTGGTGATCGGCGTCGGCTGGCAACCTATGTTACGGTCTTGGCACACTACACAGTGGAGCAGCAGCACAACGTAGGCGTCGCCGCGCGGGCACTACGGTTGGTGATCGGGGGACTGCTGCGCGCCGCGTTCAAGCTGTACTTCCGGTCGATCAACGTGCATGGCCTCGAGCGCCTCCCCGAGCGCGGCCCAGTGCTGCTCGTTGCCAATCATCCGAACTCGCTGCTCGATCCGGCCATTCTCGTCACGCTGCTGCCGCGTCCCATTCATTTCGGCGCCTCAATCGTCATCTTCAAGGGAGCTTTCGTTCCTATCCTGGAGGCGTTCGGTGCGATTCCGCTCGTTCGCGCTCAGGACGATCGGCAGGGGATGGGCGGCAACATCGGGGCTTTCAAGAAGTTCGCCCGCCTGCTCCGCGACGGACAGATCGTCGCGATCTTTCCCGAAGGAATCACGCAGGACGAGCCGCACCTGGCGCCGTTCAAGACCGGGCCGGCACGCATCGCCCTGCAGGCCGAGTCAGCGGCCGACTTCGGCCTGCACCTCACCATCGTGCCGGTGGGACTTCAGTTCGAGCCACGCCGCCAGTTTCGTGGAGACGCGTTTGTACGGATCGGCGAGCCGTTCACCATTGCCGACCTTGCGCAGACGTACGAGGAGAATGCGCATCGCGCCACGGCGGAGGTGACCGCCCGAATCGATGCCGCGATCAAGCGTGTCGCGTATCACGTGGAGTCGAGCGACCAGATCCCGTTTGTCGAGCGTCTGGTCGACGTCTATTTCCTCCGTGCGCGGCGCACCGGAGTCTTTGGTGTACGCGGGGCAGGCGTCCGCGGTGAGTTGAAGCAGAAGATGGCCGCGTGTCTGAACCACTATGCCGTGGCCGACCCGGAGGCAGTGGCCGGCGTTGAACGCGCGTTGAAACGATATGAGCGGCTTCGCGATGCCGCGGGCGTGGACAGACGGCTGCTCGAGCAACCGGCCCGCATGCTCTCGGGACCACTGGCTCCAGTACAAGCGGCAATCGAGGCGCTGGCCGGGGCAATCCCCGCATTGTTCGGATTCATCACCAGCACTGTCCCGTTCTTCATAACCAGAACGATCGCGCGGCGCGCCATCCGGACGAGCAAGGCGACGGCGCTGTCGCTCAGTCACATCCTGGCGGCTGCGGTGGTGTTTCCAGTGGCGTATGCGCTGGAGGTGCTCTGGGTCTGGAATACCTTCAGCCGTGCGGCGACCATCGCGTTCGCGCTGCTTCTGGTTCCGACCGGACTGTTCGCCTGGTTCTGGTGGCGCCGGATGAAGACGCTGGCGGTCAACGTCGGCGGCCGCGTCGCATCGTGGATGAAAGTCGAGGCCGTGTCCCGGGTCGTCGAGGCGCGCAACGAACTGCTTCAGCGCATGGAGCGCATGCGCGAACGCTATCGGGCCGAAGTACTCGGCTGGGGTCCGATTGGTTCGGTGGGTGGTGCCCGAAGGCGACTGACCACTGCCGTCACTGTCGTCGGCCTGGCGCTTGTCGCCGCCTTCCTCTTTGGGTTGCGCAACCGGGCCGTGCCAGGTCTTCCTGCGACGTCGTCACCGTGGCATCTCATACGGCAGGATGATCCCGCCGTGGTTGCCGACCGACTCGAACACGATGCACGCGGCGCCGTCGCCGCAATTGCCGCCCTCGATCATCTCGAAGACCAAATGCGGGAGTTCCGCGCGGCGTTTATCCGCGGCGAGCGCAGCTATTACTCGCAGGAGGACGAGGACACGATCCACAGGCTGCTGCTGACGTACCTGAACCTCCGGACGGCGCTGCTGCGTACCGTGTGGACCTACCGCGGCGCGTACGATCGTCCTGCAGACGGGCCTTTTGAGACGCGCGCGCTTCTACTGGCGTATGCGAGCGCTGCGTCACTGTTCGAGAAGGCCGATGTCCTCGTCAGCACGTTCGCTGACAACAGAGAGGCCCGACGCAAGCTGAACGAAGGTGATCTGGCGTGGGACATTCCGCCGGGTACGTACGACCGCCTGATGGGAAGTCTGGCCAACGCGAACGTCGTCTCCGAACTTCACGCCGGAGCGATGCGCCTCGAGTCGCTGACGGCAGGTGACGTGCCGGCAGATGAGACATGGCAGGTCCTGTTCAACGCAGCCTCTCGTGCGAGGCCGGTGGTCGAGCGAGCGACGCAGCGCGTCGGCGACCGGAAGATCGAGTTGGCACTGATCGATCTGCGATCGCACACGGGCGATTCGCAGTATCTCGCGCAATCGATGGTGTCCACATGGATCGGCGACTTCCGGCTGAAGTCGCGGCCGGACCACGGCGGCCTCATCACGCCAGGGCAAGCCGCAGACGTCCGCAAGCTGTTGCAGCCGGGCGACATCCTTCTCGAGCGGCGCAACTGGTTCATGTCGAACGCGTTCCTGCCGGGGTATTGGCCCCACGCCGCCGTCTATCTGGGAGACCCGCAGTCATTGCGGGAGCTGGGCGTCGCCGACGATCCGCGCGTGAGACGCAACTGGAGCGCGTTTACGACACCGGACGCGAGCGGCCACCGCTATGCGGTGATTGAAGCGATGAGCGAGGGCGTCGTCTTCACGAGTGTCGAGCATTCGGTGGGCGAGGCCGATGCGGTCGCCGTGCTTCGTCCGCGACTGAGCGACGCGCAGAGGCGCGAGATGGTCGCGCGGGCATTCTCGCATTACGGAAAGCCGTACGACTTCGAGTTCGATTTCTTTTCAACCGATCGCCTCGTCTGCACCGAGGTGGTGTACCGCTCGCTGGACGGGATGATCACGCTGCCGCTCATGGAGATCCTCGGCCGCCGTGCGCTCCCCGCGGTCGGATTCGTCCGGGTCTATTCGGAGACGCGTGGACGCGCTGACCGTCCCTTTGATCTCGTCTATTTCCTGGACGCCGAAGAGAAACGCGGACGCGCTGTTGTCGCGTCCGAAGCGGTGTTTCTCGAGACGCTGAACCGGCCGGGACTTACTTTCCTGCAGTAAGGGTCCGGCTGAAGCCACGTTCCGGCAGTAGAGGGTCCGGCTGAAGCCGGACACTACAGTCATGCCCTTTGTCGTGTCCGGCTTCAGCCGGACCGGTCAGCAGCACAGACAGCGCGACGGGCCGTGTCCTTCGCTGAGAAGACGTCCGTCGCGCGCCGCCAGGACGACTCCCAGTGCGCGGCCGTCTTCCAGCCGCAGCGTGAGCGGCTTTCCGATCAGCGACACGTCGGTCACCTCGAAGTCGGTGGATCCTTCGATCCGGTGAACGCCGGGAATCGGCATGCCGGAGCCGACGAGCATCCCCTGATACCGCGCGACGGAGTAGCGCACCCGTCGCAGAACGGTGCCCTGGTCTTCCAGGTCGCCCGTGCCCGAGAGCTCCTCAACGAGCTTGAACGTCGCGTGTTGCACGCTTTCATCTTACTGACGATTACGTGATCGTCACAGCCGCGTGACTTCGGCATGCTTCGATCGGTGAGTTACAGAAATCGCCGTTTCGCGCGGGAAATGCGTGTGATATAAGTCCGGCGCTTTACGCAGCCGCAGGCTGCGGTTCTGGCAGCTCAGGAGGTCGATCGTGATACGAACGCACGTTTCCCGCGCACTTCGTGTGTGCGCATTCGCCGTCATTGGCGGCATCGCCGCATCATCCAACGCATCCGCGCAGATTACGAACTGCGCGAGTCTTCCGAACTATGGCGCCTTGAAACTGGCGCTCGACGCCGCGGTCGCTGCTGAAAGCAGCGGTTTCAACCTGCAGATGTGGGCGACCATCGTCGATCGCGACGGGATCGTCTGCGCGGTCGCGTTTTCAGGCACGGACAGAGGCGCGCAGTGGCCGGGTAGCCGGGTGATCTCCGCGCAGAAAGCCAATACCGCAAACGCGTTCAGCCTGCAGGGGCTGGCGCTCTCGACTGGCAATCTGTACTCCGCGGTGCAGCCGGGCGGCAGCCTCTTCGGGCTGCAGGAAAGCAATCCGGTCAATACCGTTGCCGCGTATGGCGGGTCCGCCACTTTGTACGGCACAGGTAGCGACCCGATGATGACTCAGAAGATCGGGGGCATAAACGTCTTTGGCGGCGGACTCGGGCTGTACGGTCCGGGAAGGGTACTCATGGGCGGCGTCGGCCTGAGCGGCGACACGTCCTGCGCCGATCACAACATCGCGTGGCGCGTGCGCAAGAATCTCGGCCTCGACCACCTCTCTGGAGTCGGCGGCGTGTCCGGCGACGCGGCGCGTCCCGACAACATCGTCTATGACCTGCGCGCCTCGGGCGGCGCCGGAGGCTCGTTCAGCAAAAGCGGCTGGGGACATCCCGAGTGCGTCAACACCGGCGATCCCTCGGCTCTCCCTGCCGTTCAACCGTAGATCGCCTTACGGTGTGCGGATGCATTGCGCATCCGCACACCATCCGAACGTCAAGGGCTGAGTTCTTTCCTTTGACACGTCACGCCTGAGTTACACGCTGCTCCTTCGGAACTTGCCCGGCAGGAGCCCGACCCTGTGCCACGCGTCGGTGGAATGGGAATTGCCGCTCGATGCTCGTCCCATTCCAGGAGTGCAGTGTGTCGAACTTCAAACTCTCGACGGTGATGGCGATCGGAGTGTGTGCGGTGAGCGTCGCATGTGGTTCGACGTCACCGGTCGCACCCAGCGGATCTTCAGGATTCTTCAGTACTACCCGTGCGGTGATCACCGGTCACGTGAACGGAGCGCCTGTGGCTGCGACCGCGCAATCCATCACTGCCAGGAAGATGGCCGCGCCGACCACAGTGACCGTGACCATCGTTGGGACGGACATCACGTCCGTGGTTGACGGTCAGGGCAATTTCGAATTGACGGGTGTGCCGCCCGGTGACGTGCAGTTGAAGTTTTCCAGTTCAGGTGCCAGTGCCCTCATTACCTTGTCCGGCGTTGCTGCTGGTGATCGCATTCACATCGTCGTCACGCTGAATGGCAAGGATGCGAAAGTGGATTCCGAAGACCGGGATCACGATGACGACGACGGCGAAGACGATGATCAGGATGAGAACAAGCTCGAAGGACTCGTCTCGAGCCTGGCGGGAACCTGCCCGGCGCTGACCTTCACGGTTCAGGGCACCAGGGTCGTCACCAATAACTCGACGAAGTTCGAGGATCCGTGCCTGCGCATCGCGAACGGCCGCCGCGTCGAGGTCGAGGGGACACGTCAGGCGGACGGGTCGATTGTCGCCAAGGACGTTGAGGTCGACTGAGGTTCAGTTTTTCGTCGCAGCAATGAGCGCGAGTGGATCCACTCGCGCGCCGTTCAGTCGCACGGTCCAATGCAGGTGGGCAGCGGTGACGCGTCCTGTGTCGCCGACCAGCCCGACGACATCACCGCGGTTGACGCGATCGTCCTTGCTCACCTTGAACTCGGACAAGTGCGCCAGCAGCGAGTACAGGCCCAGGCCGTGGTCGATCACCACCGTGTTGCCGGTGAAATACAACGGCTCAGCCAGCACGACGACTCCGGCTGCCGGTGACTCGATCGGCGTACCAATCCGCGCGCCGAAGTCGATACCCGCGTGCGGGCTTCGTGCCTGCCCGTTGAAGACGCTGCGCGACCCGAAGTTGCTGGACGGCGTCTCGCTGAGCGGTGCTTGAACTGGTCCGCGCCAGTGCTTCGGCGCGCTCACCGTTTCAAAGATCGACTGCAGCAGAGCGGAGTCTCGTTTGATTCGGTCGATCTCGCTGGCCGGCGGATCGACGAATTGCGGCGCGACGCTGAGA
>Ga0207701_10003154_pt1 | contig 16983 bp, 12 predicted proteins | sample KBSSwiSSwithPhiX_FD_184294 | JGI IMG/M metagenome (GOLD analysis project Ga0207701, IMG submission 184294) | Switchgrass rhizosphere bulk soil microbial communities from Kellogg Biological Station, Michigan, USA, with PhiX - S5 (SPAdes) (version 2) | ecosystem: Environmental > Terrestrial >... | reverse complement strand
CAGTACCTGGTCAGTTTTCACTTTTCCAATGACCTGTTTTTTCCCATTGGGCCAGCGGATGACAACTGAATCGATCAGGGTTTTGCTGCCGACTCCAAAATGTGCAACCGGTTGTATAGAAGACAGGTATCCTCTATAAGGATTATGTTCATACACCTGGTGTATGCCGCGATAGTAAATGTCGGCCCATGCACCGATTCCTGCAATATTTTTATCGTCGCCTTTAAATGCTACCTGTAGATAATGATTTGTACTGTCATTTTTCCCCCCTGATGTATTTCTATAAACAAATGCCTCATCATTGATGTTGTTGATCACCAGGTCCATGGTGCCGTTATTATCAAGATCGGCAAATGCGGCACCGTTTGAGAATGCGGGAATTGTCAATCCCCAATCTGCAGAGGTATTACTGAAAGTGAGATTTCCATTATTTCTGAATGCATAGCTCCGCAATTTTATTTGCGGGATCTGACTTATGATTTCCTGTTTCGATTTTTTTGCGAATGCTTCTTCCCGGTACACTATGAAGTCGTGATCAGACACATCTTTTGGAAATCCGTTGGTGACAATAATATCACGGAATCCATCATTGTCAAAATCTGTCACCACCGGTGCCCAGCTCCAGTCTGTTTCTGCTACGCCACTCATAAATCCTATTTCACTGAAAACAGGAACATTAGAAGAATCATTATCATCGGGTCGTGATCCCTGGTTCAGTTGTAAAGTGTTCCTCACATACTGATACTGGTGGCCATAGTAATCAAAATTTTGTTGTGCTGTTATATTATTGGCATTGAGCATCATTTTTTTCCGGTAATTATCTTCCGGATTCATGTCAAGTTCTATAATATCGGCCAGTCCATCATTGTTGATGTCTACAATATCCTGCCCCATTGCGTTGTATGAAGTGTGTTTGAAATATTCTTTTGTCTGATTGGTAAAGGTTCCGTTGTGATTATTGATATAGAGAATATTGTCAGAAAGAAAATCGTTTGTTACGTAGATGTCTTTCCAGCCATCGCGGTTGATATCAACAATTGTTGTCGCGTGGCCAAATCCATCGAGATTTATACCTGCTACTTTTGAAATATCACGAAAAACTGAATGTTTGAGGGCGCTGTCCCAATTATTCACATACAATCTACCCCTGCTTCGGGTTGTATTTTCACTGCTGTTTCCGAACCGGTTGTTATTGTCTGAAGTAGCTTCATTAACGGTAAGGTACATATCCAGGTCGCCATCGTTGTCAGCATCAAAAAAATTAGCCATGGTAGATTGCACGTTAATGTCCAATCCATATTCCGCGGCAACATCGGTGAAATGTGGTATCCCGTTTTTATCATTGCCATTGTTCAGGTAGAGCAGGTTGCGTCTTTTAAGGGGGTCCTTATGAATGGTGTTACAAACATAAATATCTTCCAGGCCATCATTATTGATGTCAATCACAGCTACGCCGCGGCCCCATCTGCCCACGCCATTTACGTTTGCTTCATCGGTAATATCCTGGAATTTAAAATCACCTTTATTCAGGTAGAGGCGATTGGGTACCATGCCGCCTGTAAAATAAATGTCGGGTAAGTTATCATTGTTAAAATCTCCTACGCCTACACCACCACCGTTGTAAATGTTAACAATGTCAAGCGGGTTGATGGAATCGTTTTCTGTGATCAGGTTATTGAAATGTATCTCAGAATGAGATGAAGATATTTTTTCAAATAAAGTGGATTTATTATTGCATGCCAGCAGCCACGAACAGGTAATACAAATAATGAATAATAGAAACCGGTTCATGGAAAAATAAGTTAAAAGTTAAAAGTTAAAAGTGAATAGCACATACCCCCCATTCAGTTTTACCTGTTCAGTTCTAACTTTTCAGATTTAACTTTTAACTTTTAACTTTTCACTTTTTAATATAAAGGATTTTGCTCTAAATTCGGATTCGTTGCAATTGCTGATGCTGGGATTGGCATTACATCACGTCCCGCAGGTATTTGAAATCCATGTCTGTCCAAAATGAAATTAACAAGCTCGCCGGATCTTCTCAGGTCAAACCATAACGACATTTCTCCGTTTACTTCATGCCGGTATTCATCTAATATTATCTGCATTAAATCAGTTTGTACAGGCGGAGGAACAACTACTGAAGGATTTGCCAATTTACCCCAGGCTCTGTCTCTTACCTGCTGGATGGATGCCATAGCTCCGGCATCATCGCCGCTTTTAAATTGAGCTTCTGCCTTACTGATCAACACCTCTGCATATCGTAACATGGGCACACCCTGATCACCAAAAAGTGAATCATTTCCATTTGTTACCAGGGGGTCGCGCCAGGTCTTCACATTAAAATATCCAGACCTTAATTCACTGGGATCAGAACCTATCCATGGCTTGGCAGGAGTACCTGCCGTGTTAATAATATTTCCATCAGTTCCGATATAACGCGGGTCGCCATTCGCAAAGCCCTGTTGCACTTTTGAATAATTTTTTATTTGACATCCTGGACTTGGATGCTCGTCACCAGGGCCTATTATAGTGGGCAATTTACGGGTATCACCACTTTCAAATGAAGCATACAATTTAGGGCTGGCAGATTCGAAGCCAAGGCCTGTTATTTCTTCAGGCATATTAAAGGATTGCAGCCAATGTGCATCGTTGGAACGCCCCCATGACCTGGTACCCCCTGATGGGATCAGGAATTTAACTTCGAATAACGTTTCATCGTTGTTCTGATTACTGTACTCATGTAGATCAACATAATTTTCCAGCAACTCATATTTGCCGGCAAGCTGATCGAAAGTAGCCACTGCTTCTGAGTATTTTTTCAACCACATCTGAGCGGCGCCGAGGAAGCCTATAGCCGCGCCTTTTGTCGCCCTTCCTTTTTCCATGTTTTCCTTCTCGGGTAATAAACTTGCAGCCTTAGTCATATCAGACTCAACTGAAGCAAATGTTTCATCCTGCGTATTGCGGGGATGCAGCCCATCATCTGTAGGATCAAGTGTTTTTAATTCCAGTGGCACACCGCCAAATGCGGAACCCAGGTAGTAATAAAAAAGTCCACGTAAAAAATACGCTTCACCGGTTAAACGGTCTGCCAATGGCTGATCTAAAATGTTATCGGCTCTCATCTTCTCAATTCTGGGAATTGCAGAGTTAGCAGATGCAATTCCTTTGTAAAACATAATCCAGAGTCCTTCAAAAGCAACATGATCAGCACTGAACAGATAAGTTCCCCAACTTCTATCTCCACCGTAATTGATCTGATCCAATGACAGGTAATTGTTTATGTAATACAGCGAGAATTTCATGATATCATAATTTCCCGACTGATCAAAAGTGTTGTAAAGAGCATTTATAAGCTGAATCGCATCCTCAGGCTTTTTAAACAAAGCATCTTCAGCAACATTCGAAGTATCAGTTTGCTCCAGGAATTTTTTACATCCCAGAGGGGGTAGCAGCATCAAACCCATTATCAGCAGGAATATACAATGTTTGATTTTCATATTTCTAATGCTTTAATTGTGTTAGAATGTAAGATTTAATCCAAACGTGTAAATTTTGGATAGTGGATAAGTACCCACATCAACACCAGATGATCCTACACTTCTGTTAAGTTCCCCGGTTCCGGCGATTCCATATCTTTTTGAACCATCATATTGTTGCGGTAATCCGATTTCAGGATCAAGTCCGGAATAATCAGTAATGGTAAACAGGTTCTGTGCTGATACAAAAAACCTGAGCCTTGAAATCGAAGCTTTGCTTGATGTTTTTGAAGGTAATGTATATCCCACCTGAAGATTTCTTAAGCGTACATAACCTCCGCTTTCAGCATACACATCTGATGGACGGGTATTATCATTATTATCCTCGTTCGTGATCCTTGTATACCTGTTGGATGGCCTGTCAGGCTTCCAGCTACCATTGTAATAGTCCTGACTGATATTAGCAAGACCTCCAAAGCTTTCGAGTGATGCCCGTTGATAATTCAAGATCTTGTTTCCAAAAACTCCATAAAAAAATACATTAAAATCGAAATTTTTATAATTGGCATCCAGGTTTAATCCACCAAATACTTTAGGTATAGGGCTACCCAGTGATGTACGGTCATCAGCTGTAACAATATCGTCACCATTTAAATCAACAAACTTACGATCACCCGGAACAGCACCTGACTGGTAAGCTGCACCTGTACCATACTGTGTTTCTGCCTTTGCATTCAATGCATCAATTTCTTCCTGTGTCTGGAAAATTCCTGCGGCTTTATAGCCATAAAATTCGCCAACAGGACCACCAATTTTTGTCAGGCTAAACTGAGACCATCCTGGCGAAAAACCTAAGCCCTGGCCATCGGTGCTAAGTTGCAGGTCTGATAATGTGGTCAGATCACCAGTCAGGCTTAATAATTTATTGTCAACAGTTGTAATATTGAAATTGATTCCATAACTAAAATCTTTTGACGTTGACTTTCTGTAATCCAATGCCAGCTCAATTCCACTGTTACGGATGCTACCTACATTTTTTGCTGCTGTAGTAAAACCTGTTTGTGTAGGCACCGGGAGATTCAGCAGGAAATCTTTTGACTCTTTTCTGTAATAGTCAGCTGTGAATGTGAGTGCGCCATTCAAAAATGCTATATCAACACCGATATCTGTCATTTTTGTGGTTTCCCATTTAAGATCCGGATTTGGTAATGCGGCAAGTTGAAGACCGGGTTGATAAACTCCGTCAAACGGATAACCCAAATTATTGGGGTCTATCTGTGGTCCTCCGGTGCTATACTGGGCTAAGTACTGAAACAAGCCAACGCCATCCTGGCTGCCCACCTCACCATAACTTGCCCTGATCTTAAGATCACTGATCCAACTTACATCTTGCATAAAATCTTCCTCTTTCATCCTCCACGCGATGGATCCTGAAGGGAACACCCCATATTGTTTATCCGGAGCAAATTTTGAAGATCCGTCTCTTCTGATAGTACCTGTAATAAGGTATTTATCCTTAAACTTATAGTTTATCCTGCCAAACTGGGAAGCAAGAGAATAGGTTCTCTCGTTACCAACGATGTCGGTAATATTTACAATACTACCCACGTCCCTCAACACGTCGCTTATTGAACCAAATCCTTTTACGCCCATATGACGAAATGTGTTTTCCTGTGCTGAAACACCAGCCACAACATCAATGCTGTGGTTTCCCCATGTATTAGTGTATGAGATTGTATTTTCCCAAAGCCATTCAAAGGTTTTATCTGCATATTGAGAATATGTGTTTTGGGCTCTCTGGATTCCAGGATCACCGTATTGGTCTAATGAACGGGTATCTGATGGTTTGAATAAATAGCCGGAATTTTCATTGGTGCTGATTCCAAAATTTGTTTTTATTCTCAGCCCTTCCATTATTGTTGCCTCTAATGAAGTAGTTCCTAAAAAAATATCGTTTTCATTTTTTATTTCATCGGTTTCAGCATCATAAACAGGATTTCCATAATTATAAAGGAAGAAATGAACATTTGCGGGAGGGAAGAAGCCATAGTTACCGAGGTCGTCTTTAACCTTGTCGGTTAGCTTATTGCCTGTCATTGTTGGTGGAAGAAAACTTAAATCGAGAATTCCTTTTTCTTCTGAATCTCCAACCTGGCCACCGGTGCCGATATGCGTTTTATATTTACGTCTTGTATACTTAACGCTGGATGAAGATTTAAGCCATTTAAAAGCGTTATAATCCAGGTTTAGCCCCAGGTTAAGTCTTTTAAATTCGGATCCAAGTACAATTCCTTTCTGATCAAAATAACCACCTGAGAATGCTGATTGAACTTTTTCACTGCCTCCGCGGAGCGCTATGTTGTAGTCTTGTCTTAATCCTGTCCGGTAAACTTCATCCTGCCAGTCGATACTGTGTAATGCTGCAGGATTACTCCACTCAGGTAGGGTTTGAATATTATCTATAGGCGCGCGCTCGTTAACCAGTGTAACCCATTGTTCTGCATTCAATACATCATGCATTTTAGGTTGCGACTGAACAGATATTGTTGGATCTAAGGAAACTTCAACACCGTTTTTCTTTCCGCGTTTGGTTGTTATGATCACTACTCCATTTGCTGCCCTGTTACCATATATGGCAGTAGCTGAGGCATCTTTAAGAATATCAATAGTAGCAATATCATTAGCGTTAAGCGCATTTAGTCCCCCTGTGATCGGATAACCATCAACCACATACAATGGTGTATTACTTCCTAAACTACCAATGCCTCTTATCTGGATGAACACACTCGTTCCCGGCGCTCCGTCGTTATTAGTAACGTTTACGCCCGCAGCTCTTCCCTGGATAGCCTGGTCCAATGTGGTTACAGGCACGTTTTCAATTTGTGCAGGGCCAATAGAACTTACAGAACCCGTTAAATCCTTACGCCTCTGTGTACCATAACCCACTACAACAACTTCTTCTATTTTCGAATCAAGTTTTTCTAAAACAATTTTAATGGAAGAAGAGGCTCTCGAAACTGCCAACTCAGACAGCTGATGTCCAACATAAGATATCACCAGCACACCGCCTCCTTCAGGAACTTCCAGGCTGAAATGCCCATTCGCATTCGTGGACGTTCCTCCATCCTTTCCTTTTAGTTTAACTGATGCGCCTTCAAGTGGCAGACCTTCTGCATCCGTTACATTACCGCTTACAATAAATGGGGGAGGTGGAGGAGGAGATTCCAATTCAACTTGCCGGGTATTTCCGGGTTTAACTATGATCGTTTTTTCCACTATGGAATAACTCAGCAACTGGTCCTGAAAACAGATATTCAACACCTGCTCAAGTGAAGCATTTGTAACCTGGATATCTACTTTCTTTGCATTTCTCAGCAGCTTGCTTTCATACCAGAAATCATAGCTGGTTTGCCTTTTCACCTCCCTGAATATTTTTTCCAGGGACGCATTATTTTCCGACAGGGTAATAGTTTGGGAGGTCCCTGTAGCACTTACCTGGAGGCATGTAGCGAGAAAAATGAATGCTGTAAACTTCATAATTAACAGCGCTTTGGTTAGTCCTGTTTTGCGAATTTCAAAGAGAGCTTTCGAATGCATAACTTTGTTTTAGTTTGGGTGAATGAATGTCCAGTCCTTGCCGATTGTGATATTTCAATTAACCCAAATATCTTCCGCTCCGGTCACTACCCGGGGCGGTTTTTTTCAGGCTAATTTTTTTATTGTTTTACACTTTTATTTCTTGCCATTTTCCCTATCAGGGCCTCACAATAACCTTATTCCCCTCCAACTCAATATCAACATCACTTTGTTTAAGAATGTTCAGTAATCCGGATAAGGTTTTGTGTCGTGAGATGGTGGCGGTAAAATACCTGTCTGGTATGGTGCCCTGGTATTCCACCTCAACATTATACCAACGCATCACCTGCCGTAAGATGGTTTTCAGGTCTGCGTCATTAAATTCGAAGCGGCCATCTTTCCATGCAACTGCCTCTGTAACATTTGCATCATTGATAACTTTTATTTTGCCATTGTTGCTAAGCTCAGCTTGCTGACCGGGTTTGATGATTGTAGAAGAAGATCCATTGATCACATTTACACTTCCGTTCAAAAGTGTTGTTTTGATATCCATTTCATCCGTGTAAGCGTTGATGTTGAATTCAGTACCTAAAACCTTTACTTCCATGTCGCGACTTCCGTTTTGAGAATTAACCAGTACCGTGAATGGGCGCGTCTTGTCTTTCGTTACTTCAAAATATGCTTCACCGGTAATTTCAACAAGCCGTTCTGTTCCTTTGAATGCTGTAGGATACCGTATTGAAGAAACCGCATTAAGCCATACCGCGCTTCCGTCGGGTAAAATTAATTTGTATTCGCCGCCACGTGGAGTACTTACTGTATTGAACAGTACTTCATTTGAGGTTTCACCTGTTTCTTTATAGATCAATTCTCCGGAAGTGCTTTTTATAACCTGCGCATTTCCCTGTTTGGCAAGCGTACCTGATGAAGCATCATCTAAATTAATCTGCGAACCGTTTGCTAAGGTCAGAATGGCCTTTTTGCTGCCCGGCGAAACATCATTCCTGGTTTCCTGTATGCTTGCTGTTTTTACTTCAGCTTTTTTGGAGCTGGTGCTAAAATAAAAAGCACCGATGCCGAGAAGAAGAATGATGGCAGCAGCCCTGTACATCCATTTCATTTTATAAACAGATGTCTTTGGCTGTATCGTGGATTGTTGAATTTTGTTCCAGATGTTGTCCCAGTCAACTGATAGGTGAGCAGAAGAATGATCGGTTTCCTGCCTCATTTCCGTGATAAAAGACCCGAGAATTTTATCTCCTTCTTCTCTTTGTAAAAGACCAAGCATTTCTTTTATCTCCTCCGCAGTCGCTTTATCATCGGCAAAACGTCGTAATAAAAGCCTTATCCTGAGTTCGTACACTGGCATAGAAATAATCGTTGAATGTTCAAAAGCTTCCGTAGCAACCTATCCTCTTACTAAGAGTAGAGTGAAAAGAAGTAAAAAAGGATGAGTGGTGGGAAAAATAAATGGCAATCAGTATGCGATATATTCATTAAGCAGTATAACAACCGCCGCCAGGTTCTTTAGATATGTTTTTATGAACCAGATAGCCTTTGATAAATGACTTTTTACAGTATGCTGAGATACATGTAAATGGCTGGCAATCTCATTGTTGCTTAAACCCTGCTGGCGGCTCAGCCTATAAACGAGATTCTGTTGCTTTGGAAGTTGAACAATTGCATGTTCTATCAGGCGCTGTGTATCATGTACTTCAACAAGTTGTTCCGTTGCGTCTGATGAAGATTGTCCGTAACGGATAGCTGCTCTTACAATGCGTTCCTGGTTGGCTTCTTTTTTTAAATAACTACTGACCTGGTTTAATAAACAGCGGTAGATGTATGAAGAGGGGTCGTCTACTTTAGATAAATGGTCACGGCTTATCCATAAGCTCAGAAATACTTCCTGAATGATCTCTTCAGCGATAACCTTTGACTTGGTTAGCCTGATGGCTACCTTGAACAAATGTATTTTATATAGATAAAAAATGGACTTGAATGCCTGTTCATCACCGGCACTTATCTGTAAGAACAGCATTTTCTCGTTATGCAAATCGGAAGCAGCCACTTTGTTTACTAAAATTACTATTTCTTAACAATTGTATGATATGTTTTTGTAGAAACAAGTATTATTCAACCTTCATTACCCACCTGATGCCATTGATTAATAATGTTCTGAATTGCGGTGTATCAAAATCGTCAGGATAACCAAGCGAGGTGTAGAAAACTTTGTTTTTGCCCGCCATGCGCGTCCATGCCGCCGGTTCTGTTTTTCCGTCATGCTCTGCCTGAAGTAAAACAGTGGCGCTCTTATCGAGCAAAGCCACATGGTAAATACTTCCTTTACTGTGCCATTTGTTTACCTGAATATCTTTAAGAATGGGATGGCCCATTGCTTCCGGAATAATAGAAACGTTGTATCCGGCTTCAACAGGACCATACCCTTTATTTTCGCAACCCAGTACGTCTGCAGTAAATGCAGGCCAGTCTTCGTGTCCGTTTTCTTTTTTATAGTCATTTAAGTCGAAGGCGTGATGTGCAGTGCGGATGCCAATTACAGGTTTTCCTTTGCTGACATGATCTTTGATAGCTTTCATCTGGCTATGCGGTAAAGCGATCCGTCGCGCAAATACTATCAGCAGATCAGCATCTGCAAGAGCATCCATATTGGGATACTGATAATCGCCATGTGATCCTGTTCCCAACAGCACCGTTGTTTTATATCCATGTTCTTTTTCGAGCATCGCAGCAAATATGGGAACTGTTTTATGCGCTTCGTAATTGTCTGAGTCTTTAGTAATCAGGAAAACGATGGAAGGTTTTTTCTTAATTTCCACGTTGGATACATTAGCTTCATTAAATGCATTAATGGTTATCCATGTCAGAAATGCCAGCAGCGGTATGAACCAAAATTTATGTTGAAATGCTTTCATACGCTAAAATTTATATTATCTGAATTTACAATTTCTAATTGGTATGAATATTAAAAGAAAAAAAATCAGATCATCAGTTGCTTTCCTTTCCTGCTTTATTTTTTTATTCCTCATAACTGAAACTGTGCTGGCACAGGCAAAAAAGGAAGAAGAAGATCTTAACGTATTTCATCATTGGTTAAGATGGAATAATCCGGGGAGTGTGTCTATTGATCACATGATATTTCAGCTCGATGAATTATACAAAGCCAGGGACAAAAAGATTGCGGCACTAAAAACGAAGAGCGATTGGCAGGAAAGACAGAAGTTGGTTAAAAATATTCTGAAGGATATCATTGGTCCTTTTCCGAAAAAAGAATCGTTGAATCCTGAAATTACAGGCATCATCCAGAAAGAAGGATACCGCATTGAAAAGATCATCTACGAACCGGTTCCAGGATATTATGAAGCGGGCTGCCTTTATATCCCGGATAATCTCAAAGGCAAAGCTCCGGCAATTCTCAATGTGATCGGCCACGACCAGATCGCATACAAAGAACAATACTACCAGGTTATTATTACCAACCTGGTGAAGAAAGGAATGATCGTGTTTGTGATTGATCCATTAGGACAGGGTGAGCATGTGCAGTATTACGATACGGCCTTGAAATTCTCTGCCGTCGGCTATTCGGTTGTTGAACACTCTTATTTCGGAAATGTTTGCTTTCTTTCAGGAACTCCTTCAGCTAAATATTTTGCGTGGGATGGCATGAGAGCCATTGACTACCTGCTTACCCGTAAAGAAGTGGATCCGGAAAATATCGGTGTAACAGGTTTTTCTGGTGGCGGAACAGTAACTGCATACGTAGCAGCTTTCGACGAGAGGGTGAAAGTAGCCGTTCCCTGCAGCTGGCCAACTGCTTACCAAAAATTGCTGGAAACAAAGGGAGCGCAGGACGCAGAAACTATTTTAATTAATGGCCTGCCCAAAAGCATAACCTTCGAAGACCTCATAGAAGTGAGAGCACCAAAGCCGGTGCTGATGTCCTTTAATTCACGCGATGAATACCTTTCATTGCAGGGTGCGCGCGATGCATTACGCGAAGGGAAAAAAACATATGCGGCATATGGAAAAGAAGAGAACATACAATTGGTTGAAGATGACACTAAGCATTTAATGACTCCTAAAATAAGATTGACGATCTACGCATTTTTTCAGAAGCATTTCAATCTTCCGGGTAATCCTGCAGAGGAGAAAACAGATTTACCGACAGCAAATGATTTAGTGGTAACGCCAACAGGACAGATTGCAACTTCTAAAGGTGGAAAGATGATCTCCGACTTGAATAAAGAATACTCATCAAAATTAATTGACAACCTGGAGCAGTCGCGCAAAAACATTGCAGGTCACATCAGTAACGTAAAAATAAAAGCCAAGGAAATTTCTGGTTACAGAGTTCCCGTTCCCGATGCAGACGGACCATTCATCAATGGCAGATACCAGCGTGATGGCTATACAGTAGAATTGGATGCGATCGCAGGAGAAAGCAGTAAATATGAAATCCCTGTTCTGCTATTTAAACCAGACGACAACAGCAAGAAACGTTCTGCAGTCATTTATCTTCATTCAAATGGAAAAATTACCGATGCCGCGCCCGGGGGTGAGATAGAAAAATTAGTGAAGATGGGATATGTTGTTGCAGCCGCGGATGTGCTGGGATGTGGCGAAATTAAAAATACCGTGGCTTCGGAGTACGCTGAAGCCAACACGGCAGTTTATATTGGAAGAAGCATGGTAGCCATACAGGCAGGAGATGTAGTGAGGGTTGCGAATTATCTGAAAAGCCAGGGCGATGTTGATCCGCAGAAAATAGGTGCGGTTGCTTACAATGAAATGTGCATTCCTCTTATTCATGCTGCTGCATTTGATCCATCTATTAAAAACATTTCACTGATTGGTTCATTGATCTCTTATCAATCTGTGGTAAATAATAAATTTTATAAAATAGGGATAACACCAATACCCGGCCACGATTACTGGCATCCGGTGCAGGTTGATTTTAAATGGGGGGTCGCATCGGCATTAACTGCATATGATCTTCCCGATCTGATCGGAGCAGTTGCTCCGAGGAAAGTTACAATGGTTAATACAAAAGATCAGATGTTGCAACCTGCATCATCAAAATTAATGGAAAAAGAAATGGCATTTCCCAGGGCAGTTTATTCATCTAAAAATGTCGCCGGTAATTTTCGTGTATTGGAAAGTTTGGATAACGTTGGTGAAATGGTAAAATGGAGCTTTGAGTAGAATATTTTTCTAAAAATAAATGGCGTTCAGGGTAATGCGAAAGCGATATAGTAATCGCCCGCTTTCGTCATCTGTCGTCCGCCACCTCCGGCTGCAATTACCACATACTGTTTTCCATCCACTTCATAGCTGGCTGGTGTGGCATATCCACCGCTGGGCAGTTGATATTCCCATAGAACTTTTCCTGTATTTTTATCAAAAGCTCTGAATTTTTCATCCTGCGAGGCGCCGATAAATACCAAACCTCCGGCTGTTACAATTCCTCCTCCGAAAAGTTGTGTACCGGTATTGCGATGGCCTTTCGCGGCAAGTGCGGGATATTCTCCCAATGGAATTTTCCATTCCAGTTCACCTGTATTCAGGTTAACTGCATTTAATGTACCCCATGGCGGCTTTACGCCGGGGTATCCTTCATGATCTTCTAAATGGATATAATCTTTCAGTACATATCTATGCAGCGTATCTTTTAAATTGGTTTCCTGCTTTTTTACCTGGTATGTTCTTTTGTCCTTCCTGTTAAACAGAAAAGAAATGATGGCTTCTTTATCCTGGTCGGGGAGTGAATTAAATGAAGGCATCAATCCTTTTGGCTTTTGCAGAATACTTTTTACATCCGTAGGCTTTAGTCTTTTTTCAATTTGTAATAGTGGCGGAAAAGTTTGGTTCCCTTTTCTGTCATCGCCATGACAAACGGCACAATTTTTCTGATATATTTTTTCTCCTGCTTTGATGAAGGGCATGCCGGAAATGTCTTCGCCGATATCGGGTTTGTATGGTTCGAGTTCAACAATATTGGGAATATCGTTGATGCCAACATACATTATCCCCGTTTCCATATCCACACATGCGCCACTCCATTCTGCACCTCCCCTGATGCCTGGAAACATGATAATTCCCTGGAGGGAAGGAGGGAGGTAGATACTTCCCCACGCTAATTTTTTTGCTACGCGCATAGCAGAGTCATGTGCTTGCGGAGAAATATCAGTGATGATGCTGGAATCGAAATATTGGCGGCATAGAGGTAATGGTTTTGTTGGGAAAGGTTGTGTTGGCCAGCTATGTTCGCCTGGAACTGTTGAAACAGGTACTGGTCTTTCTTCTATTGGAAAAATCGGTTCACCTGTTTCCCTAATGAACATAAAGATGAATCCCTGTTTGGATATCTGTGCAACAGCATCAATTGTTTTTCCGTCCTTTTTTATGGTGACCAGGTTTGGCGGTGATGGCAGATCGAAATCCCAGATGTCGTGATGCAATGTCTGGTAATGCCAGATCAATTTTCCTGTAGCTGCGTCAAGTGCCAGCACTGAATTGGCGAATAAATTCTTACCGGCCCTTTCGCCTCCATGTAAATCATTTGACGCTGAACCCGTGGCGGCGAATACCATTCCTCTTTTGGAATCGAGGCTCAATCCCGACCATGCATTACATCCGCCACTGTTTGCATTGCCCTCTTTGGGCCATGTATCATAACCAAATTCACCGGGTTGAGGAATGGTGTGAAAGATCCATTTTCGTTTACCTGTTCGCACATCATAAGCCCGGATGTGGCCAGGTGAACCTCCATATCTTTCGCCAACAGCAGATCCGCTGATGATTAAATCTTTATAGATGATGCCTGGTGAAGTATTTTGCACGTCTTCCTGGTACTGTTTACCATCATCGCGCAGATCTTTATTGAGATCTACGTAGCCGCTGTCACCGAAATTCATGATCTGTTTACCTGTATTCGCATCAAGTGCAATCAATTTATTGAATACAAACATGAATATCCGTTTCTCATCTTTATCTTCCCAGTAAGTTAAACCCCTGCTTACTCCTCCATCCATGCTGTTTTTTCCGAAAGGGTTAAACGACCATAATTGTTTTCCGGTTTTTGCATCGAGTGCAAAAGTTTTTAATCGCGGAGAAACTCCATATAACACATCGTGTACAATAATAGGACTGCATTCCAGGCTGATGTAATCGGATTTGTCTCCTGTCCGATAGGTCCATGCAACTTTTAGCTGCCTGACATTTTCTGTATTTATCTGGTTGAGACCGGAGAATGCATTGCTGCCTTCATCACCGCGGTATATTCCCCATGTGGTGAACTGCTTGTTATTCTTATCACCACAAGAATAGAGAATACAGGCAAATATCATCAGGAATGAAAGTGAATGGAATGATCTTAAATTCATATACAGCAGAATTAATTAATTTTTTTCAAAAGGTATGTAAATAAAAAAACCACCGATGCCAATGGCTTGGGTGGTTGAAGGTGTAGGTGGCGGCTGAATGCACTTTTTCAACTGGTCATTTTACAGTATTTCCACCAGCTGAATATTGTTTCCACAAGTGTCGTTAAAAACAGCAAGTTTTACTAGTCCCATTAATGTCGGTTGAATGCTGAATTCGACGCCGAGATCTGAAAGTCGCTCACATTCTTGTTGCACGTCTTCAACGTTGAATTGCGTATAAGGTATTCCCGCTTCAAATAGTGCTTTTTGATATGTTTTAGCTGGCTCAAAATGGTTTGGTGATGGCTCTAATAAAACTTCCGTTCCATCCTGTTCTTCTTTCGCAACCACGGTCAACCACCTGTTACCTTCACATAACGGCACATCAAATTTTTTCACAAAGCCCAATTTTTCGGTATAAAATTGCAACGCTTTATCCTGGTCCTGAACAGGAATGCCGATAACTCTTACTTTCATTTTTTTGATTTTTGGTTAAGGCAAGCAAATTCCGACATCAGCTTACCATTCACATTGCGAAAGTTGCTCTTTTTTGAAATTCAATTGGTGTCATGCCGATTTTGCTTTTGAATAAAGTGGAAAACGAGCTCGGACATTCAAAGCCCACCGAAAAACAAGTTTCGGAAACCGACTTGCCTTTTTTCAAACTGTTTTTGGATGCTTCTATCCTTCGATGTGTCAAATACCAACTTGGGGTCACTCCGTAATACTTTTTAAAAATTCGTAATAGATGAAATTTTGAAGTGTATCGAATACGCGACAACACATCCAAACTCAGCTCTTTCTCGAAATTATTGTCAATAAAATTTTTTATTCCAATAACCGTCTCCATCTGCCATTTGTTTTCGTAACAGATCGCCCTGATTCGTTTGATTTCTTGCTGGTAGAAAGTCATTTTTTATATATACTTGTAACAAAATAAATCATTGCAAATACCGCAACGAACCCGGTAAAAAACAGGACTAAAGTCCCGTCAGGTCGAGGTGGCGGGAATCGAATATAAGGGGTAAATTAATTATTTTCAAGGTTTTCCTAATTTGCCATGTTAACGGGTGAAAACACGGGACAGGAAATCTTTCAAACGCATTACTTTAGCGTCGATACTGTGCTTTTACCTCATCAGAAATAATCGTATATTTGATTATGGCCGACATAACATTAAAAACAGAAAAAAGGCGAACCTCTGTTCCGGCCCACGTCATTACAAGGGCGGTGGAAAAGGCCTATGCAGAAAACCGAAACGGGAAAAATGGTCAGCTATCCGGCGACCATCATTCAGGTAAATACTCCAGCAACACTGCAGCGACAAAATCCCGGAAGAAGAAATAATTTATTTCATATTGGCAAGTATGGCAAAAACACCGGGTTACAACGACCGAGTATTTTTCAATTGTCCATTTGATGCGCAATACATGCCACTCTTTAGAGCGATTATCTTTTCGATTTACCGGTGCGGATTTTCTCCGCGATCGGCACTGGAAGAAGACAATGGATTGGATGTGCGGCTGGATAAAATCATACGGCTGATCAGCTTGTGTAAGTATGGGGTACATGATATTTCGAGGACGGAAGTAGGTGCGAATGGATACCCGCGGTTTAATATGCCTTTTGAACTGGGGTTGTTTTTCGGAGCGAAGAAATTAGGCGACAATCAGCAGAAAAATAAAAATGCACTGATCCTGGAGAAAAAAGCATTTTCGTATCAGCAATTTCTATCGGACCTGAATGGCGTCGATACCAAATCGCATAATAACGATCCCCTCGTCGCATTGAAATTGATTCGTGAATGGCTGTCAACCACCTCCAGGAGAAAAACAATTCCGACTCTGCTGATATTGAAAAATGATTTTGAGGAATTCGAGAAGAAATTGCCGGTGATAGCTAAGGAAACCGGTTACCCGGTGGATGAAATTCCGTTTAACGATTTCTGCAGGATGGTGGAGCAAGCAATTGATAAAAAAGTTTGGTGAATAGCTTTTAAAATAATTTCCTCCATTTTTTTTATGCTGCCGGTTTTCTTATCGGGAATTGCGGTTTTATGTCCGTGAAAACACCTGTTCATATAATCAGGCAATTGCGCAGCTTTGTAGTCATTAAAGCAACAGGTCATGTTACTCCAATCATCGCTAACGACTGAGTATGCCGACTTTGTCATAGAAGCCAGTCGGCTTAACAATAAATCAGTGGAAATAATTGTACGGTCCTCTCCGGCAGGATCAATGAAAAAATCCGAAAAAGTTTTATTCAGTACGGCAGCAGTAGAGAGCATTTACCGGAGCTTTAGGATGGGTCCGCAAAAAGGCGATCCAGGCAGAATGCTGATCAATCAACAGGAAGCGACAGACCTGGGTAAACAGCTAACGGCAGTGTTGTTTGTTAAACCTGTTTTTAAATTATTTACAGAAAGCCTGGCTAAAATGGTGCGAAAGCCCGGTGCTGGTTTGCGGATCCGATTGATATTGGATGAA
>Ga0207701_10003153_pt1 | contig 16986 bp, 16 predicted proteins | sample KBSSwiSSwithPhiX_FD_184294 | JGI IMG/M metagenome (GOLD analysis project Ga0207701, IMG submission 184294) | Switchgrass rhizosphere bulk soil microbial communities from Kellogg Biological Station, Michigan, USA, with PhiX - S5 (SPAdes) (version 2) | ecosystem: Environmental > Terrestrial >... | reverse complement strand
GCCAGCACGTAGAATCGTGAGTTAAGAATTCTGTTTTTTGGATCTCCTGGTTGTCGCACTTTTTCACCCTTCTGGACACGTTTTTGCGAGGCCAGCGCATGAACTTGAGTTAAAGAATTTTGTTAGCTGGCCGAAGCAATCTAAAGTAAGACGTATTCTTTCATGTTAATCCTCGCAAAAACGGAGAAGATAGAGGCCTTTTCTCTTTTATCCTCTTAGCCTGATACCTCGTTTCTGAATATATGCATGCCAAAGGATCATTGATGCGATGGTGCGATATGGTCGCCAGGATTCGGCAATTTCCAGCATCTCTATTTTGGTAATCGTTTGCGAAAGTTGCTTTACTTCCTTCATGCTGTTTACAAGAGCAATATCTCCTAACGGGAACAGGTCACTTCGTTGCAACGCATGCATCAGGTAGACATCAACGGTCCAATCGCCGATGCCTTTTATTTTCTTCAGCTCAGTACGTACGGTATCCTCGCCGGCCAGGGCAAGCTTTCTGAGGCTTATCGTTTTTTCTTTTACTGCCGTAGCCAGTGCTCTTGCGTATACAATTTTTTGACGGCTAAAATAACAGGCCCTCAATTCTGTATCAGAAAGCGATAGGATTTTATCAGCTGTTACAAAGCCGATTTTTTCTTTTAACTTTTTGAATGCAGCATAAGCAGATGCAAGTGATACCTGTTGTTCGAGGATAGTTAAGATAAGAGTTTGAAAAGTGTTGGGACGAGTCCACATCGGTGGATATCCATACTGTACAATTACCTGCCTGAGGTGTTTATCCTTTTTAGAAAGTTTATCACAGATGAGCGAAAAGTTTTCTTTGTTAAAGATTAATGTCTCACCGTTTATTTTTACAACACCGCTCAATGGTTATCTCTTAGTCTTAAACTTTTCAATTGCTTTCTTTGTAAAATCACCCAATACCAGCTTCCCGGTTATCGCCGCCCTTTCGATGAGTAATTTATCCCAGTGTTCTGTTCCCTTCCAAAAAACAGCTTTTAACTGCGCCATAGCCTCCGGACTTGAATGCATCAGCGTACCGGCAAGCCGGTGAATAGATTCATCCATGCCATCTTTGTCGGCATGCAATTCAGCAAACAAACCTTTTCTCCGGGCCCAATCGGCGTTGCGCCACATGGTCGCATCAATGGCGAGTTGGGTAAATGCAGACAACCCTATCTTGCGTTCGACGGCCGGGCCAATTACAAACGGACCTAACCCAATAGCCAATTCGCTTAGTTTAATTTCAACAGACTCAAGTGCGATTGCATAATCTACAGCAGCCACTAAACCCACCCCGCCGCCAACACATTTTCCATGGATGCGGCCAATTATGAATTTCGGACAGGTTCTCATCGCGTTGATCACGTGCGCAAATCCACTGAAGAAATGTAATCCCTGCTCTTTGTCCTTTATTGCTTTCAGTTCATCAAATGAAGCACCCGCACAAAATACATTGTCGCCGGCAGAACGAAGGATAATTAGTTTTGTATGTTCATCGTTGCCTGCGCCGTGAATAGCATGGGTCAGCTCTTCAAGCAAGCCACCGGGCAGCGAATTGCTGAGGGGATGAAAAAACTCAATTGTTGTAATGCCCTGGTGAAACTCAGTTTTCACATACCCTTCTTTTACTGTCGTCATCATGTTAGCTGTATTTTCTTTTGACCATCGTTAGTATCGTCGCAATTCCCACCGTGGGGTCTTCTGTATCATCCAGTATTTCCACCAGCCATTTTACAATTCCTTTGGGGATATCATTTTCATCTTTGGGGTCCTGTGATAATTTTTCTTTGCATGTGAACCTGATGTGTATTTCCGCGCCGGGGTAAACGGGTTTGGTAAATCTCAATTCGTCAATTCCATAGTTCAAAAGCACCGGATTTTTTTCATAGCTGTCAACAAACAATCCTGCGGCAATGCTCATGACAAGGTAACCATGTGCCACTTGTCGTTCAAACATTGTGTCCGTAAAATTAGTGGTTTTGATATGGGCATAAAAATGATCGCCGCTAAGGTCGGCAAACTCATCAATGTCTTCCGGGGTAATAAGTCTTTTATCAGTAATTATTTGATCTCCGATTTGCAATTCTTCAAAATACTTTTTGAAGGGATGTTTGCCGGGATCCTTTCCTTCAGCATAAGGCTGGTAAACATTCGTTATCTCAGTTATTGACGTCGGTGATCCCTGGATCGCTACCCGTTGCATGTAGTGTTTTACTCCGCGAATACCACCCATTTCTTCTCCTCCGCCTGCACGCCCCGGACCGCCATGCACCAATAAAGGCAACGGTGAACCGTGACCGGTGCTTTCTTTTGCGCAAGCTGCATTCAGTACCAATATTCTTCCATGATGGGAACCGGCCCCGAGTACGTACTGTTTGGCGAGCTTATTATCCGCGGTAACAATAGAAGAACACAGTGAGCCCTTCCCTTTCTTGCTAAGCTCAATTACATCATCCATATTCTTATAAGGCATGATCGTGCTCACAGGACCGAACGCTTCTATTTCATGAGCTTCGTCGTTAACAAAAGGATTTTCATTTAATAACAACAATGGAGAAATAAAAGCGCCTTTCTGAGCATCTGCATCAATTACTGCGACGCTGTCCAGTGATCCGTAAATGATCTGCGATGAAGCAAGTAATTTTTCAACCTGTATCTTAACTTCCTTACGCTGTTCCTGCCCGGCCAGTGAGCCCATTCTTACTTTTTCATTCAGAGGGTTTCCGATTGTCGTTTGATCCAGCGAAGTCGCGATTGCCTTCCATGCATCTTCCATCCTGTTTTCAGGAACGAATATTCTGCGGATTGCGGTGCATTTCTGCCCGGCTTTTGTGGTCATTTCTTTCCTTACTTCCTTTACGAAAATATCCCACTCCGGTTTCCCGGGTGTTACATCTTCGGCCAGCACAATACAATTCAACGAATCTGCTTCCATATTGAAGGGAACAGATTCGGCCAGGATCGTTTTATGCGACTTTAATTTCAATCCTGTGGATTTAGAACCTGTAAATGTTACAACGTCCTGCGAACTCACATGGTCCAGCAAATCACCTGCACTACCACAAACTAATTGCAATGCTCCTTCGGGTAATATTTTTGAAGCAATGATCTCCCTGACGACACCTTCTGTTAGATAGGAAGTGACCGTAGCCGGTTTTACAATAGCCGGCATCCCTGCCAATAAATTCACTGCAATTTTTTCAAGCATTCCCCACACTGGAAAATTATAGGCATTAATGTGAATGGCCACTCCCTCTTTTGGAACCAGGATGTGTGTACCCATAAAAGTGTTCTGCTTGCTCAGATTGTGTGATTCACCATCGATACAAAAAGGATCGTCCGGAAATTTTCGCCTCAGTGACGCATTTGCAAAAAGATTGCCTATGCCGCCTTCGATATCGACCCAGCTGTCAGCTTTGGTGGCCCCGGTTTGATAACTGATTTGATAAAACTTTTCCAGGTGCTCTCTTAAATGAAGTGCCAATGCCTTAAGCATGGAGCCTCTTTCCCTGAATGTCATTTTTCTGAGTGCCCGGTTACCAACTTTCCTTCCATATTCAATTGCAGATTTAAAATCCAGCCCGTTCGTTGATGTTGATGCAATTGGTTCGCCGTTTACTGCATTGTACAGTGTTTGTCCTTCGCCCTCGCCTGCGATCCACTTACCCGTAATGTAATTCTGTAGTTTGTTCATGATCCAGTTTCCATATTAGAGGTAACGAAATTACTTTAAAACAAAAAAATGATCTTAGTGCCGGGATCAAAGCCCAGGTTGAGACCATTTATCTTTGCAGTGCTTTTTCAATAATAACCTGTATGAAAAAAGTAGTTTTCTGTGCTTTGGTCGCTGCGGTCATTTTTGCACTATCCTGCAGTAACGACAACGGCGAAAGCAAAAAGGCAAAAACACAAATAGATAGCCTTCTCGATGATGTCCTCGATGGACATAATATTGGTATGGCAAAGTTGGGCAAGGTTGCCAGGGCGGAACAAGCGACAAAACGACTTCTTGATTCAATTGCAAAATTACCTGCGAAGGCCCGGCAGGCTGCTGAACCTTTAAAGGTCAAACTTGATAGCCTGAAAAGCGATCTTAGCTATGCAGAATTTGCCATGAACAGGTGGATGGATGAGTTCAATATGGATTCCGCAATTGACAATGCAAAAGAACGAGCCAGGTACCTGGAAGAAGAAAAGCTAAAGGTGACAAAAGTAAAAGAGGCGATTTTGAGCAGCTTGCAAAAAGCAGATTCATTGCTAAAAGTGAAAATCTAGACATCGGGTGGCTGTACACCAAATTGCCGCAGGTGATGAAGTGCATGTTTATGCAATAATTGGACATTTTGTTCAAAATTCAGATCGCCAAAAAGTGGATTGCGTGTAACAAGATTGTGGTCGTTTTCAAATGCCTCAAAGAAATAAATCAATTCCAGTTGAAGTGCGCCAATAGCGGCCTGCACCGTTTTGTAACGTAATGGCTGAGGCTCTTCTTCCAGCAACGGATTTTTGGTGTTTTCTTTAAAGGGTTTGTCGCTCATCATAAATTCACGCATCCGCTCCAGCTTTTCAGGAGGCGTAACAATGGTATCAAATTTCAAACGCCCGCTTGCATTGCGTATCGCATGACCACCCAGGTGTTCAATCATTTGCTGCACACTCATCTTACCCCACTTTGGCGGTGTGGCAGGATCGAGTTGTTGTAAATACCGGATCAGTTTTGTGCGAAGAAAATTTTCTTTTTCAAAACTCATACACCAATCTGTGAAGCGATGATAATGAATGGCACCGATCAATAACTGGGAGCTTTTTACAAAAAGCAATAGTAACGTAGATGGATCAGATCTTTACTCTTTTATCAATGTGCGCAGTCAACCTTAAGAATACATCATCAATTTCGCCTAAACCATGTACGTTGACCACCTTCTTTGATTTACCGTAATATGCGGCTACTGGCAAGGTTTCGCTTTTGTAAACTTCCTGCCGTTTTCGCTGAACTACTTCGTCACTGTCATCGGTTCGCCCGGACGTTTTGCCGCGATGCACGAGACGCCTGATTAATTCTTCCTCGTCGACATCCAGGCACAGAACTAGCGAAATCTCGGCCCCTTTTAATTCAAGTAGTTTGTCAAGTGCTTCGGCCTGTGCCACGGTGCGGGGAAAACCGTCGAATAGGAAGCCCTTGGCGCCCAGGTTTTCATCGAGGGCAGTACTAATCATGCCAATGACAACCTCATCGGGAACTAATTGACCCTTATCGATAAACTGTTGCGCCTCAATGCCAAGAGGAGTTCTTAATTTTCGTTCTTTTCTTAGCAGATCACCGGTGGACAAATGGATAAGGCCGTACCTTTCGATCAGTTTTTCTGATTGAGTGCCTTTACCGCTGCCCGGCGGGCCAAACAAGACCAAATTAAACATAGTCCCAATTAATCGTGTGGAAAACAAATATAACGTACCCAGCCTAATATTTCCCTGACAACAAAATTTTTATCAAAATGCGATTCCCTGATGATTTGTTAAGGCTCTGACAATGTCAAAAAGCCGACAAACCAGCCTGAAGTGGTTATCGTAAATTTGTTATATACCCAGTTAATGAGAAAGACAAAAACGATACTGATCATACTGTTTGCCGGCATTCTGCAGCAATGCAGCTATTCACAAAACAATTCGTCAACTTCAAAAAAGGAAAATATGGACAGTGTTCAAAAGAAGCACACCGCGTATTCAAATACAGACACCGCTAAAGTGAACGTCAGTGACAGCGAATGGGAAAAGGTGTTGCCCCAGGATGTGTTTTATGTGGCGCGCAAAAAAGGAACAGAAAGACCATGGTCGAGCCCGCTGGAAAAGGTATTCGATAAAGGAACTTACTATTGTGCAGTCTGTGGTAATGCCCTATTTCAAAGCGATACTAAATTTGAAAGCGGCTGTGGATGGCCCAGTTTTTATGAACCCATAAGCAAGGGAAGTATTATTTATACTCCTGATAATACCCATGGCATGACCAGGACAGAAGTACAGTGTGGCCGTTGTAAATCACATTTGGGTCATGTTTTTGATGATGGTCCTCCTCCAACGGGATTGCGGTATTGCATTAACGGTGTGGTGCTCGATTTTGAAAAAGCGAAAGAAGCAGAGAAAAAGTATAATGAAAAGAAGTAAGGAAGAATTTGTTTTTCGAATAGTTAAAAATGTGGCTCCTTAATCAAGGAGCTTTTTTATTTGGCTGGTAATTTTACGTTGATGATTTACGATGAAGTAATTCTTAACCCTCCTCTAACCACCTGCGGCATCGTCTTTGAAATAAATGAGTAACCAAAGTACCCTATATGAAAACAATTATTTTAGCATTAACTGCAGCCGTTATTGGTGCAACTTTTTCCCAAAGTGCATTTGCCCAGGTAAGAGTAGGAGTAAATGTCAACATAGGTTCACAGCCTGACTGGGGACCGCAGGGATATGACCATGTAGAATATTACTACCTGCCGGATATTGACGTATATTATTTCGTACCCCGCCATCAGTTCGTCTACATCTCCGGTGGAAATTGGGTGTTTTCGGCATATTTGCCTTCTGCCCATCGTCATTACGATTTATACAGCGGCTATAAAGTTGTCATCAATGAACCGAGAGCTTATCGCTACTATCAATCACATAAAGTAAAATATGCAAAGTATAAAGGTCATCCGGGCAAGAAATGTAAAGGAGGTCATGGAAATGGAAGGAATGGTTGACCTTCGTGATTAATCAGTACTCTTAAAAATTTATGTGCAATAAACAGCCGTCCTTTATCGGGCGGCTATTTTATTGACGAGTGTTCTTGCTTTGAAATTGTCATCTGCCTGAATCATTTTACATTTGCCAACTGGCAATTTTCTAATTCGTTTGCTCAACCCGAAACAGATGAAGCTATCGCACCTGTCCGAAACATTGATCGGCTCTGAAATTGTAAAGCTTGGTGGTGAAATAAGAGAAAAGATCCGCCGTGGTGAACGCATTTTCAATTTTACTGTTGGTGATTTTGATCCCGCAGTTTTCCCGATACCAAAAGAATTGGAAGAAGCAATTATCCTGGCTTATCGCAGGCATTTCACTAATTATCCTGCAGCAGAAGGTAATCTTGATCTGCGTGAAGCAATTTCTTCATTTACGAAGGACATGGAAGGACTCAATTATGCGCCCGATGAAGTGCTCGTGGCGTCAGGAGGACGTCCCCTGATCTATGCGGTTTTCAGGGCAATTTGTGATAAGGGAGATAAGATCATCTATGCCGTACCAAGTTGGAATAATAATCACTATACTCATTTTGTAGGCGGGCAACACATTGTGGTGGAGGCAAAACCGGAAAACAATTTTATGCCTCTGGCTAAAGACATTCGTCCTTTTGTAAAAGAAGCGTCTCTAATAGCATTATGCTCCCCGCAAAATCCCACGGGAACCACGTTTAAGAAAAAAGATCTTGAGGCAATTTGTGACATGGTGCTGGAAGAAAACACGAGGCGCGGCGAACATGAAAAGAAGTTGTATGTGATGTATGACCAGATGTACTGGCATTTGACCTATGGAAAGATCGAACATTATGATCCTGTATCCCTCAGGAATGAAATGCGGCCCTACACGATTTTTATTGACGCTATAAGTAAAGTTTTTGCCGCTACCGGCGTCCGCGTTGGCTGGAGTCTTGGTCCAACAATCATTCTCGGCAAAATGAAGGCAATCCTTACTCATATTGGCGCATGGGCGCCGATGGCCGAGCAAAAAGCAGTAGCCAGCTACCTGGGACGTCGTGATGACATAAAGAGGTATCTCTCGCATTTTAAAACTGAAATTGAAGAAAGATTGCAGAATATTTATGATGGCCTCATATCGTTGAAAAAAGAAGGGCTTCCGATTGATGCTATTGCACCGGAAGCAGCAATTTATCTTACGATCAAGATCGACCTTGCCGGAAAGAAAACTGCCGATGGTAAATTATTGAAGGACCAGCAAGAGGTAACAGATTATATCTTAAACGAAGCAAAGCTGGCAGTGGTTCCGTTTTATGCCTTTGGAGCTGACCGAAGCTCGGCATGGTATCGCCTTAGCGTCGGCACCTGCAAAAAAGAAGAGATTCCCGAAATGCTTGGCAAACTAAGGGAAGCCCTGAAAAAACTACTTTAGATTCTGTTCCGTTTAACATTGAAGACGCGTGGTCACACATATGCGACAAAAAAAAGGAGCGAATTATTATTCACTCCATCTAATCTGATCGGCCTGAAAAACTCAGTTCTTGTTAACAAGAAACCTGAATGGCTTTAATTCAGTATAACGAATGGCTTTTAATATTTTTTTCGCGTTGCACGTTATCCGGTTGCGATCAACTAATTCGTGTGCCTTGCAAAATTGATCGTCGGATTCTGTTGTACGCAGCATCACATTGAGACACTCCACTTCGTGCTCAATGGCTTTTTGGCTCATGAATTCACTCTTCAGCAATACTAACAAATCACGATTTGGCATTTTCATCGTACACTAGCTTTTAATAACCAGACATTCCTTTATGACTGGGACAACCACAACTGCTGCCCTTGCCCGTTCCGGAATAGTAATTACGATTGCAGGCAGAAAGGACAATCACCCCTGCGAGCAAAAGTAACAAGGACATTTTACGGATGTTCTTCATACTTTGGAATTCTAAATTAAAACTATTTTACAAACAATATAGTGTGCTTTTCACGGTAAAAAGAGAAAAATTAACATGAATTACGGGCCGATCCCGCGTACGCCGGGGAAACCCAAAATATTGGTTGCCCCCCTCGATTGGGGGCTTGGGCATACTACTCGCTGTATTCCTGTTATTTATGAGCTACTTAGCCAGGAGGCCGAGGTCTGGTTGGCCGGGGAGGGCGCCCAGGAAGCGCTGTTAAAAATGGAATTTCCTGGACTAACGTTTTTGTACCTGCGGGGTTACCGCATGAGGTACGGCAATTCCCGATCGGGACTGCTCAGGACCATTTTAAGTCAGGTCCCCGGTATGCTCTCGGCAATCAAAAATGAACACGCCTGGCTACAAAATGCTGTGGCAGAACATCATTTTGACGCAGTTATTTCAGACAACCGGTTTGGCCTTTATCACGCGGCTATTCCCTGCATATTTATCACCCATCAGCTGAGAATAAAGAGCCCATTTGGTAAATGGAGTGAAAATCTGCTACAAAAAAGAAACTTTCATTATATAAACCGGTTTAGTGAATGCTGGATCCCGGACGAAGAAGGTGAAAAAAACCTTGCCGGCGAACTCTCTCATCCTTTAAAAAAGCCTGGACTGCCGGTTCACTATATCGGTGTTTTGTCGAGGATGAAAAAAAAGCAGCCTTGCGAACAAAGCGGAAGGCTTTTTATTAGCTTGTCGGGACCCGAACCTCAAAGGACAATATTTGAGAATATTATAATCAGGGACATTGTGCATTACCCGGGAAGGGCTACCGTTGTCAGGGGTCTGCCGAACGAAGCAAATTTAATCCCTTCAACAAATGATATTCATTTTTTCAATCACCTTCCATCGGAAGAACTGAATAACGAAATGGAAAAAGCAGAATTTGTTATTGCGCGAAGCGGTTATTCTACTGTAATGGATATAGCGGCGCTGGGAAAAAAATCGATCCTCGTACCTACTCCCGGGCAACCCGAACAGGAATACCTCGCAAAATACCTGGCGCAAAAAAGATTTGCGGTTTGCGTTAACCAGGAACAATTCTCTTTGAGCAAAGCTTTGCAACAAGCTACACATTTCGAATTTCAAATAAATGATTATCCCATAAATTTTAATCTTTCTTCAGTTATACGATCATTTCGTTCGAAGATTAGTTGATAGATGAATGAAGGCCGGCGCAACGTATCACATCAAACATTTCTCTACATTTGAAATAAATAAAGTGCCGGTGCTAGCCCTGGGTAAAAAAGGCGGTACTAAGTTTTAGGTTAGTTAGAAAAATTATTCTTCATCAACATTATTTTACTACCATGAATTCAGATCGCAGAGGTTTTTTGAAAGCAATCGGACTGGCCACTGCCGGGTATAGCTTGTCGGGAGTTCTACCTTTGGGAATGACTAAAGATTTGCTTCGTGCCAAACCATTCTTCGATATTTCATTGGCCGAGTTCTCATTCGCGTCAGAACTATGGTCAGGAAAACTGGCCAACCTGGATTTTCCCGCGAAAGCAAAAAAAGATTTTGGAATTGATGTTGTCGAATATGTTTCTATGTTTTTCAACAACAAACATAAAGACAGTTCGTACATGGCTGATTTGAAAAAAAGGGCATCAGACGCCGGCGTAAAAAATAACCTGATCATGGTGGATGGCGAAAATCTCTCAGATCTTGATGATAGCAAACGGAAGACAGCAGTCGAATCGCATTATAGCTGGGTGGATGCAGCGAAGTTTCTTGGGTGCAATTCTATACGTGTCAATCTTGGATCGATGGATATGCCCGGCACCGCTGAGGATGAAGCAAAAGCATCGGTGGATGGATATGGACGATTACTTGAGTATGGCGAAAAGGAAGGCATTAATATTATCGTTGAAAATCACCTGGGTCGTTCTTGCAATGCGAAGTGGCTGGTCGGGATTATGAAACAGGTGAATCATCCGCGGGCCGGCGTGTTACCCGATTTCGGAAACTTTTGTATTAAGCGTACCAAGCCTGAAACCAATGACATTGCAGGGTGGATGAAAACGGTTTGTGAAGAAAAATACGATCTGTACCAGGGCGTTGAAGAATTGATGCCTTATGCCAAAGGCGTTAGCGCCAAAACGCATAAGTTTAAAGCTGATGGAGAAGAAATAGAAATGGATTTTATGCGGTTGTTTAAGATCATTAAGAAGTCAGGGTTTAAGGGTTATGTGGGAATTGAATATGAAGGTGGTTTACTGCGGGATATGGGCAAAGATGAGTCCTATCCATCAAATACGGATGGCGTAATCGCTACGAAGAAATTATTGGAGAAGGTTGGGACGGCACTAAGTTAGAGGCATTTCTTGCGGCGTAGATCTCAGTTCGGAGTTGACCGTAGTCCAATGTCACCCCTTCGGAGTTTAATTGACATCCGACTGACTGTATTATAATGGTTTTAGCATTTCGGAGTTGCATGTCGCCTTCAACAAATGAATTGATCTATCTGATCGCTAATTTAACCCCGAATGAGTCTTATAATTATCAAAGGAGATAACTCTTAAAAGATGGTAACCTAGAAGGCGGTGGCATAATTATCTACGGTCAATAAATCATTTCGTGCTACAATTCTGATATCAGCTCACCTGGTTTTTTGGGAAATCGAAGGGTAGCATGGTTAAAGAAGTAGTACTCGTTGTTGATACCTAACCCCGAAGGGGTGGCATAATTATAAACGTAAATAACTCCACAAAGACCAAAACCCCGAAGGGGTGATATAATCTCTTAATGGCCTTAAAAAAAATTGTTGTAGATCTCAAAGGTTGAAAGATGAGAGAAAGATGCCGGGTCAAGCCCGGCATGACATTCAACCTGGATAAATCGAGTCCCTGGCAAGCGAACCCGGCATGACATTCAACCTGGAAAAATCGATTCCCTGGCAAGCAAGCCCGGCATGACATTCAACCTGGATAAATCGAGTCCCTGGCAAGCAAGCACGTCATGACATTCAACCAGGATAAATCGAGTCCCTGGCAAACCAGCCCGCCACTGTGCTCATGAATATTAATCCTTTTCATCCGCCTTAGGATAATCAAAAAACCAAAACTCTTTTTTTGCATCACCAAAATCTTTCCAGTGTTTTGATTTTATTTTTACAGCGAAAACGCCGCAGGTGGGAATGTTATCAGTTTTCTTATCGGTGAGTGTATTGGCAAAATGAGTGATGCCCTCATTGTGGGAAAAGACAGCAATGGTATTGTAGCTGTCCGCTGTGTTTTTGATCACGTTTTCAAATGAGGATTGGCCTGCCATGTAGAGCTCTTCAAAAAGAATAATCTCATTCTTATCGCTCTTGTATTCTTTTACAAATGCTTCAGCCGTTTTCCGTGCACGTTTGGCGGGACTACTGATAAATGCGTCAATTTTTATTTCCTTTTTCAACAACCGCCTTGCCATCATTGGCGCGTCTTTTTTTCCGCGATCATTAAGTGGCCGGTCAGAATCTTTTATTGAAAAATCATCCCAGCTGCTTTTTGCATGACGAACTAGTAAGAGATACTTCATGAGCAAGAGTTTAGTTATGTACGATGTACGGTGTACGAGAGGTTGCTATCACAGGGTTATTGATGATGGGCAGTCAATTCTGTTTGCCAATGTACGATGTACGATATAAGATGTACGAGAGGTTGCTATCACAGGGTTATCTTAGATAAGCAAAAATCCTGTTTTCAAAATTAAACACCCTAACTGAATAAGGATAACTCTGTAGCTCAACCTCCGCCCTCGCAGTGACGACCTTAAACTTTAAACCTTAAACTTTAGTAGCCTCTCACATTCCTCCCCTCCATATAATTAATGAAGGCCTTATTCACGACCTTGTTTCCACCGGGTGTAGGATAGTTGCCGGTAAAATACCAATCACCCAGGTTGCTGGGACAGGCTTTGTGTAAGTTTTCAATATTCTGGAAGATCACATCGACAGGAATGTCGACATCTGCAGGAGTGATCAACTGGGCAATTTTACAAGAGATTTCTTCAGTGGTAAATGGCTTGTAAACATTCTTTACCACGTTGGTCGTATGTAACTGGTTGTTTCGCTGAAGCGTCTTGCAGCACTCAAGCAATTTTTTCAAATCGCCTTCCAGGCCACGTTCCTTCATCAATTCCACCGCGGCATTAAACGCAATGAAGTCACCCATCCGGCTCATATCAATGCCGTAACAATCGGGATAGCGGATCTGTGGGGAAGACGACACTACAATGATACGTTTTGGTTTCAGCCTCGCGAGCATCCGGATGATGCTTTCTTTTAGCGTCGTTCCCCTTACAATGGAATCATCAATGACTACCAGTGTGTCTTCGTGTGGGCGGATAGTTCCGTAAGTGATATCATAAACGTGCTGCACCATTTCATTGCGACCGGAATCTTCGGTGATAAACGTGCGCATCTTTACATCCTTAATGGCAATCTTTTCAATCCGGATCCGACGGGTGATCATTTCGGTCAGCTTCTGTTCATCGAAGTCTTTATTCCAGGAAAGTATGCGTTCAATCTTAACCTGGTTAAGATAATCCTCCATACCTTTTACAAGACCATAAAAGGCGACTTCCGCAGTATTGGGTATAAATGAAAAGATAGTGTTTCTTGTATCGTGGTTTATGGAATTTAGCACTTGCTCGTGCAGATAATATCCAAGGGCTGTCCGTTCTTTGTAAATTTTTTCGTCGCTTCCTCTTGAAAAGTAGATACGTTCAAAGCTGCACGCTTTCCGTTCCTTTGGCTCCTGTATTTGTACCAGCTCATATTCGCCATTTTCCTTTACGATCAGCGCCTGGCCCGGCATCAGTTCCTTTACTTCATTCTCGCCAACATTGAACGTGGTGCGTATGGCTGCTCTTTCCGATGCAGCCACGATGACTTCGTGATTGATATAATAGTAAGAAGGACGAATGCCGTGGGCATCTCTTAACACAAATCCGATCCCGTTGCCAGTAAGACCCGCTACATGATATCCGCCATCAAAAAGCGAAACTGCTTTTTTTAATACTTCTTTGATATCATAACCTTGCGGAGCTGCTTCATCGGCTTTGCATAAGAAGCCGTGCACCACTTCAATCATTGCCGCAAGGTCGCTGAAACGCATCTGGTCCGAAGGTTCTTTGCCTATCAGCGCAAAGAGCTCATCTGTATTTACAAGGTTAAAGTTTCCAGCCATTGCAAGATTCCGGGCCGGAATAGTATCCCTGTTGATAAATGGATGACAATACTCCAGTTTGTTCTTCCCCTGTGTGCCATACCTCAAGTGTCCCAGCAATAATTCTCCAAGAAAGCTGACATGGCCCTTCATAAGGCCGGGATGATTTTTGATTCCGGGATGATATTTTTCAAGCTCCTCGATCTCGTGGCTCACTTTCTGAAATATGTCAGCTATGGCCTGTTTTTCATTGCTCCGGATCCGGTTCATGAAGGGGTAGCCAGATTCCACGTTCAGTTTTACGGTGGCGATACCCGCTCCATCCTGGCCACGGTTGTGTTGCTTTTCCATCAACAGGTAGAGCTTTGTAAGACCCCACAAAACGGTCCCATATTGTTGCTGGTAATAAGAAAAAGGCTTTCTCAGCCGGATGAATGCCACACCGCATTCGTGTTTGATCGGGTCACTCATGGATTTATCTCAAGGAGGCGCAAAGGTAAGGCGATTCGCAAAGACAACCGCATTAAATAACAGCTGTTAGGAAGGTCGTTTGGAAATTGTGAACCACACCTGCCTGCCGGCAGGCAGGTAGGCACAGTAGAAACATAGATTTCCACATAAGCTATGTGTTTTCCTATTGTTTCCTATGTTGCTATCCCGTATCAGGTACAGGACAAGTTGTGGTTCAAAACAGTGTCGGTGGAATTCTCTTCGCTCCTAAAACTAAGCCATGCCTCTGCTAACCTTGCCCAAGTGGAGCCCTTATCTGGAGTAAACAGCCTTTTCCCGGGCTGGTTATGATGTCAGTAGTACCATCAAAAAGTTCCACCCGGTTGACGATATTGATCAAACCGAGTCCTTTTTTTACGATGGCCACATCAAATCCCTTCCCATCATCGGAAATATCCAGCCGCAATCCAAAAGGATCTGTTTCCAGGGTTATTGATATTGTTTTACTACCGGCATGACGAACAATGTTGTTGATCTGTTCCTGGATTATCCGGAACAGCATTAATTTCATCGTGTCGGAGATGGATTCTTCATTGAAATTTTTATAATCAAAATTAATCTGGATCGGGTGCACATTTTTCAGGACGTTGCACAGATCACGTATTGATTCAACTAAACCGATATCGCGCAATTCGGGAGGAGCCAGTGCTTGAGACAACCGCCGGATCTCATGGCTGATGTAAACAAGGCTTTTGTGTGCCTGTTCGAGCATTTCGAGAAATTGGCCTTCTGCTTTGTCCTTCACCACTTCGAGATATATACGGGTAGTGGTGAGATGCTGACTAATGTTATCGTGTAGCTCGCGGCTGATCTCGCTACGTTCTCTTTCCTGGCCATCTATCGTGGCCTGCATCAGCTGCTTTTGTTTCCGCTGGTCCTGGATCTTTAGCTGCCGCTCCAGCTTCCGTTTTTCTGTGATATCTGTAAAAGAGCAGATGACGTGTTTTATTTTATTGTCTTCTTCAATCACCGGTTGAACGTTTACTTCCAACCATATTCGTTTGCCGTTATTATCCGTTTCAACTCCGACAGTCTGATTCCTGACAACGCTGGCGGTTTGTATTGATTTAGCAATAGGATATTCATCTTTCGTCATCAATTTCGCAAAATCATTATATACTTTGAATGTATCATCAAACACACTCCTTCCAACCAATTCTTCTTCGGCCATTTTAAAGATGTCGAGGCAAGCCCTGTTACACAGCAGTATCATCCCTTTGGGATCACACATTACGATTCCAATGTTCAGGCTTTGGATAAGATGTACAAATCTTTCCCGGCTTTCAACTAATGCAGACTCAGCACTGCGGCGAAAACGGTCATCACAAAAATAAACGAGCATCTTCCCAACAGCAGGATTGGCCATTAAGTTATGGCCGCGAACCATGCACCAAAGCCATTCTCCCGATTTCTGAAGTAGCCGGACTCCAATGAATTTAGTTTTTGGTGTTTGAGTCAATTCATCCCGAAAAGCGGAAATACTCAATGCGCGGTCATCCGGGTGAACAAAATCAAAACAATATTTACCGATTACATCCTGCGGCTCGTGTCCTAATACGTGAACCACTGAAGCTGAAGAAAAACTAATGACCCCCATCTCATCGACAAGTAAAATACCGTCCAGCGAATCAGCAATAAGTGCCCGGTAAAACAAATCGTTTTCGCGCGCATGTCCTTCGGTCCTTTTCTTTTCAGTACTATCCTGCAAGGCCATACCTGTCCACTGAATATGCATCTCGTCTAGAGCTAACTCCCAATACACGGTGCAATATCCATTATCAATTGAGTCATGCTGCAATTCAATTGAAATGGTAGCCTGCTGCGCCACACATTCTGAAATTGCCTCATGAAATTTGCTGATGCAACGTTGCGAAATGCTATCGATGAAACATTTGGCGAATGAATCAGGTATGCCGGTGTAAAATTTGTCCTTGAAAAGTTCATTCGATGACAGGCACTGCCCTTCCAAATCGGTGCAAAGCGTAAGGAATCGCGGTGAATACATTAACTCACGCTGGGGATGGTTTTCCGGAACTGGAGCAATCTTCTTCATAAAGGTTACGTCGTACTACTGAGTGACAATCACTCGAAACAAAATAAGGTTTTAATAAATAGCGTGCAAATCCCTGCATTGTCAATTTTTATTTGACTCCGGCAGAAATTGGAAATTCTTCTTTACTATGCAGTTCTACGATGTGTGAATTGATCCTTTCTAAAAACCTTTCAGATCTGAGCTGGCAAGCTGTTGCATTTTAGGACAATCCTGCTTTGCCTGGGTATCGACCATGATGTAATAGGTGGGCATTTTAGACCTGATCCATTTATCCAGTGCTGTTCCTTTCTTTTCGTCAAGCGCGGCCTGGGATATCTTGCTGTAGTCATCGGTAAGATTCATCCTGTGTGGTTCGGACCTTGATTTCAAAAAGACGAGCCTGACTCCTTTCTTCCCTTGTTCACTGGTAAAAGTAGCTGGCTGCGACACCTCACCCACCTTCATTTTGCCAAGCATACCAACCATGTCTTTGTCCATCTGGTCAATGGTAACATAGGGTGCTCCGTCCCTGTTCAACAAACAAGGGCCTGCATATTTTGCTGACTCATCGTCACTATATCTCGTTG
>Ga0207701_10003152_pt1 | contig 16992 bp, 11 predicted proteins | sample KBSSwiSSwithPhiX_FD_184294 | JGI IMG/M metagenome (GOLD analysis project Ga0207701, IMG submission 184294) | Switchgrass rhizosphere bulk soil microbial communities from Kellogg Biological Station, Michigan, USA, with PhiX - S5 (SPAdes) (version 2) | ecosystem: Environmental > Terrestrial >... | reverse complement strand
GCGCCGAGCAACTTCACCTTCAATTCCTTCACCACCTCGCCCGCGATCTCGTCCTGGATCTTGAAGATGTCGTCCATCTTGCGGTCGTAGGTCTCCGACCACAGATGGTAACCCTCGGCGGCGCGGATGAGCTGGGCCGTGATCCGTAACTGGTCGCCGCTCCGGCGCACCGAACCCTCCAGCACATTGGCCACGTGCAGCTGCCGCGCGATCTCCGGGATCTCAACTCCCTTGCCCTTGAACGAGAAGGACGAGGTGCGCGCCGCCACTTTGAGCTGCGGAATCTTCGACAGCAGGTTCAGCAGTTCCTCTGAGATGCCATCGGAGAAATACTCGTTAGCCTTCTCCTCGCTCATGTTGACGAACGGGAGAACGGCGATCGAATTCTCCGCAATCGGCACGGCACTTGTCTCGTTGACCCCGTGGCGCAGAACGAACCGATCTGTCAGCAGCAGCACCACCGCGACCGCAAGCACGCCGATGATCGCGAAGTCGAGCGTGCGCCCGGTGTGATGCGTGATCGACTCGGCCGGGTCGATCTCACTTTCGCGCTTCAAACCTTCCGGTGTGAATTCATAGAACCAGGCGAACGCGATCCAGAACGGAAACCCGATTCCGGCAGCAACCAGAAACCAACGCGTCGCCCATTCCGGCGCGCCGAGCGACGGCCCCAGCTGGGAGATACCCTGCGCGAGCGCCCAGACCGCACCGAGATAGAAAATCGCCGCGCGAATAACATTGCGGCGTTTTAACTCGCCGAAGAAGTTGCGGTCGCTCATCGCGGGCGATTATTGTCGCCCGAGGTTGCGCCCACAATCTTTTCTCGGGGCAAACTTAACTCTTGAGCGGTACTTCGAACGGCGCGCCCGTCCTGGCCCGAACGTCATCTTCGGTCATGCCCGGATTTAGTTCGATCAGAACAAGTCCGCCGCCTTTTTTCACTTCAAACACACACAGGTCGGTGATGATGAGGTTCACCACACCGAGGCCAGTGATCGGTAGCGTGCATTTTTTCAAAATTTTGGGGCTGCCATCCTTGGAAGTGTGTTCCATTACTGCGACGACGCGTTTCACGCCGGCGACGAGGTCCATCGCGCCGCCGGGGCCTTTGATCATCTTGCCGGGGATCATCCAGTTTGCGATGTCACCACTGTCAGTCACTTCGAATGCGCCGAGAATGGCGAGATCGATGTGGCCCCCGCGAATTTGCGCGAATGAATCCGCGCTCGAGAAAAATGCCGAGCCGGGACGCGTCGTGATGGTCTGCTTGCCGGCGTTGACGAGGTCGGGGTCTTCTTCGCCGGGTTGGGGAAATGGTCCGATGCCGAGCAAGCCATTCTCGGATTGCAGGGTGACGTGAATGCCTTCGGGAATGTAGTTGGCAACGAGGGTTGGAATGCCGATGCCGAGATTGACGTAGTAACCGTCGCGCAACTCCTGTGCAGCGCGCTTCGCGAGCAGATCGCGCACGGTTGATCCAGCCTTCGCGACGGTCGCGCCCTGCACGGTCCGGAACTCGATGCGCTTTTCGTATTTCGCGCCTTGAATGATGCGATCGACGTAAATGCCCGGTGTGTGAACCTGATCGGGATCGAGTTCACCGGGTTCGACCAGTTGCTCGACTTCGGCGACGCAAACTTTGCCGCAGGTCGCGATCATCGGATTGAAGTTCCGTGATGTCTTTCGAAAAACCAGATTGCCGGTCTTGTCGCCCTTCCACGCCTTAACGAGCGAGACCTCCGCTGTGATTCCCGGTTCCAGAACGTAATCTTTGCCGTCGAATTTTTTCGTTTCCTTGCCGTCGGCTAATTTCGTTCCGAAAGCGGTGCGCGTGTAGAACCCGGGAATCCCCGCACCGCCGGCGCGCAATCGTTCGGCCAGCGTGCCTTGCGGAATGAGTTCCAGCTCCAGTTCACCGGCGAGCACCTGGCGCTCGAACTCTTTGTTCTCGCCCACATACGACGCCATTACTTTCTTCACCTGACGCGCCGGGAGCAGAACGCCCATTCCAAAGCCGTCCACGCCCGCGTTGTTACCGACGATGGTCAGGCCTTTCACCCCGCTTTCGTGCAACGCGGCGATGAGATTTTCAGGAATGCCGCAGAGCCCGAATCCGCCGGCGGCGACGGTCATGTTGTCGTGCAGCAGCCCGTCGAGGGCGGTCTTCGCGTCAGGATAAACTTTGCTCATGTTTCGACTTTGCGTGCTCGGGCGCGGCGCGGCAAGTGCATCGGCTGGAAGAGAGCACGCCAGCCCGCTTGTGTGCCAACCAGCTCGCGGTTAACCGATGATTTTATGGGTCTCCCCTTCGTGAATCATCTCTTCATCCGTGTTATCCGTCGTCTAATTCTCTTTCGGCGCTAGCGACGCGACGATTTTTTCGAAGCGCGGATCGTTACGCAGCGAGTCCCAGTAAGGATGGAGCTTGAGCAGGCCGTAGGTAAGGTAGTTTGGAACGCGCTCAACCGCGGCGATCTGTTCGATGGCGAGGTCTTTCTCATCACTCCAGGCGTAGATTTGCGCCAGGTTGGCAGCTAGCGTGACACCGTCCAAGGCGTCTTTCGAGATGGGCAGCAGTTCGCAGGCGCGCCGGCCCTCGCGCACGGCTTCTTCTTTCCGTCCGAGGCCAGCGTCGATCATACCCAAAAAGCTCACAGCAGCGGCAAAGTTGGGTTGCCTCTCAACGGTTTTCGCCACTTCATTACGCGCCGCGCCAAAGGCGGCCTGCGCTCTGGGAAGGTCGCCCTCGAAGCGAGCGACGACCCCTTCCCAGTAGGCGTGAGGAAAGTTGACGCGGTTGATCACTTCGCCATCACGCGGATAGTGCGTGAGCATGCGAGCGGCGGCAGCGGCGGTCCGTTCGCACAGAGCCCAGTCGTGATCATCCACATCGGACGCAACACTCGGATCCTCCGCAATCAGTGTAGCTAGCATAATCTGAAACGGCTTGACGTCCGCCCGCCAGTCGATTGCAACCCCTGCCCGAGTAATGCGGGTCACCGGGTCGCCCGGCACAACCATTAGTGCGCGGTCGAGGGTCCGAGCTTGGTCAGCGTAGCGACACTGCCACGAGTAGGTCACTCCCAATTGCTGAAGAGTTAGAAAGTTGCGCGGGTCTAGCTCAATAGAGCGCTCAAAGCTGCGCGTCGCTTCCTCCCAGTGGCCGTTGCTGCGGTCGATGTAACCGGAGAATTCGAACACTTCGGCGCTGTTCGGTAACATTTGTCGTGCGCTCGTCAGTTCGCTGCGGGCGCGCCTGTAGTCGCGGATGTGATAGTAGTACGCGGCCAGGGCGAGATGAGCTTCACCCGCATCCGGCTGGAGGCGCAGAGCTGTTTGCACAGCCCTGTTGGCCAGATCGAGACGGGCGGAAGTGGGATCGTAGCCCTCGAAATACATATCGCCATGCACCCTGGATAACAGGCACCAGGCAATGAGGAAGTGAGGGTCGCGGGAGACTGCCTCGTCAAGCAACCGAGCGGCCTGAGGCAGCTTCTCCCTGGCGCTGATATTCCCGGTCGTGTCGGCATAGAGGGATTGAGCGCGCAGGTAGAGATCGTAAGCAGCAAGATCCTTTGTCGGTGGTCTCTCGATTGCTGCCTTCTCGTTAGGCGATAGCTTCGCCTGCAACTGATCGGCGATCGCTTTCGCGATCTCGCTTTGAATGGCGAAGACATCGGCCAGATCGCGATCGTAGGTCTGCGCCCACAAATGCGCGTCGGTCCGCGCGTCGATCAATTGCGCGTTCACCCGAATCTTGTTGGCGGCGCGCTGCACGCTGCCTTCCACCACATGGGCGACGCCCAACTCCTCACCGATCTTGCGCAGGTTGCGAGCGATGCCGGTTTTGTACTGCATCACGCTCGTGCGGCTGATCACCTTCAAGTCCGCGATCTTTGATAGGTCGGTCAGAATCTCATCCTGCACGCCTTCAGTGAAGTATTCGTTTTGCCTTTCTTCGCTCAGATTTTCGAAAGGCAAGACCGCGATCGATTTTGCCGAGATTGGAATAGCTCTTGTCTCGTTGACACCGTGGCGCAGAACGAATCGGTCGGTCAGGAGCAACACGACTGCGACTGCGAGTACGCCGATAATCGCGAAGTCGAGCTTGCGTCCGGTGTGGCGCGTGATCGACTCGCCCGGGTCGATCTCACTCTCGCGCTTCAAACCTTGCGGCGTGAATTCATAAAACCAGGCAAAGGCAATCCAGAACGGAAATCCGATCCCTGCAGCGACGAGAAACCAACGTGTCGCCCATTCCGGTGCGCCGAGCGACGGGCCCAGTTGGGAGATGCCCTGGGCGAGCGCCCAGATCGCTCCGAGATAGAGAATCGCCCCGCGGATAACATTGCGCCGCTTCAGTTCGGTGGAGAAATTGCGCAGGTTCATTAATCGTTAGGGCTTTGCGTCTTTTGGCGCGAGGGATGGGATCCGTCTTGGCCAAGGTTCCGGCGTGGTTACGAGCACATGTCCTATCTCGAGCTTAGCGTCTGAGGGTTGATGCTCGGACATGGCGACGGCAACTCTAGGAAGTGGATGCCGCTGGTGGCTAGCTTATTACAGGCGGTACGGCACCCGTAGCGTCTGGGGAGCAGTTGCTCGCGCACGATTCATCGCCAGATTGCAGGCTCTCTTATGACCAAATCACTCGCTCATCGCCTCGCTGAATTCGCCTGTTCGCTCAATTTTGAAGATCTTTCGCCCGAGGTCGTGCACGAGGTAAAGCGCCGGGTGATCGATTCGTTCGGTTGCGCGCTCGGGGCGTGGCACGAAGAGCCGTGCGTGATTGCGCGCAAAGTCGCGTCGGATTTTTCGGCAAAAAATGGCGGCACGATTATCGGCACCGATCATCAGGCGCCGCCTGATTGGGCCGCATTCGCGACCGGCTGCTGCATCCGCTATTTCGATTACAACGATACTTATCTTTCCAAAGAGCCGGCGCATCCAAGCGACAACATCGCTGCGGCGCTCGCGGTGGCGGAGAGTGTCGGCGCGAATGGGCGCGAGCTGATCACTGCGATTGCGCTCGCTTACGAAGTGCAATGTCGCCTTTGCGATGCCGCCAGCATTCGCGCGCGGGGTTGGGATCATCCGACCTACGGCGCTTTTTCGACCGCGCTGGCCGCGGCGCGTCTCATGAAGCTCGATCTGGAAAAGACCCGTCACGCCGTCAACATTGCGGGCGTCAACTGCGCCGCGTTTCGCCAGGCGCGGGTAGGGGAGCTTTCGCATTGGAAAGGTGTGGCCTTTGCCAATGCCGCCCGTCATGGCGTCTATGCCGCGCTCCTCGCGCGTGCTGGCATGACCGGTCCCGCGCCGATTTTTGAAGGCGCGATGGGTTTCGAAAAGGAGCTTGGAATCTCGTTAGGCCAAGTGGGCGACGTTTTCGATAAAACAAAGGAAGCGATGACCGGAGGCGGTCCGGCGTCGATGATTCTCAAGACCAGCATCAAATATTGGCCGGCGGAATATCACAGCCAGAGCGCGATCGAAGCCGCGCTCTTTTTGCGCAAGGAAATCGGCGATCCGGCACAAATTCAGTCGGTCCGAATCGAGAGCCACGATGCTTCAGTCGACATCATCGGGAGCGAGCCGGAAAAATGGAAACCGGAAACGCGCGAGACGGCCGATCATTCGCTCCCTTACATCACGGCCATTGCGCTGATCGACGGCGAAGTGACCGAAAAACAATTCCAACCGGAACGTTTTACTGATCCGACGATCTGGAAGTTTCTCGAAGAGGTGACCGTGCAGCGAAACGACGAGCTGTCTGCGCTTTATGCGACCGCCGTGGCGAACATCGTTCACGTAACGTTGCGCGACGGACGTGTCCTCACCAAGCGGGTCGATTATCCGTTAGGCAACGCCCTCAATCCGGTGAGCGACCAACAGCTCGAAGGAAAGTTCAACGCGCTTGTCGTACCGGAAGTAGGCGAAGAAGGTGCGCGGAAGATTCTCGCGGCAGGTTGGAAATTGGATGAAGCGAAGAATCCCACCGAGTTAATGAAGGCGGCGAAAATGCCGTAAAGGAAATTCGGATTTCGGATTTTCGCTGCATTGCCGCGGCCCTTCCCGTGACCGCGGCGTTGCAGCCATGAAAACACCTCACTTCTGCTAAGAGCAGCGTCGCTCGCTACTTCAGCAGGCTGTTGTATTTCTGAAGGAGCGCAGCGTAAATAGGGTTATCGGCGTCCGCCCCATAAATCTCCACCCAGTCTGCTCCCATGGCGTCGGCGGCGATGAAACACTCTTCCAGAGTTCCGCCAATATCCCCACCGACCGACCCGTCCGAGGCACCTGTAATCTGGAACCCAGTCGCGCGCCCGAGATCATAATTAAGGATCCAATTGTTAATATAGAACCCGGTGTTGCTATCGGCCTTTAGGCCCCATTGCATGATGCCGAAGAGGGGATAGAGCAAGCCGTGGTCGACCACGGTAGTTAACGCCTCCGTCGCATCTCCTTCGCTGAATGGCGTGCCGGCGGCGATGATAAACGGCGTAGTGCTAAGATTAGACGCGTAAGTGTCGACCATCAATGTGCTTGATGCGACCCAGGCTGCGATAGCTTCGTCTATTGTCATATCCAGTCCGATCTCCGACGGCAACGGCATGTAGGTCTCGGTGCGGCGCCCCATTCCTCCCATCACCAGATAATCCAGTTGGCCGTCGAAATGGAGACACACGGCCTTGATGAAAGCGATGACCGCGGGCTGTGCGATCGGATCCCACGGCAGCAACATCGGGCCTTTAGGTGCGTTATAGACTTTGGCTCCTTTTGCCACCACCCACGCGGGATAGTCAGATAGGACGCGCAGCGTCAGGCTAATTTGCTTGTGGTTGCTCACCGCGTCATCGACAAGTCCGTCGATCCTTTTCCAATCATAAGTGCCGTCAGAAGGATTGCCCGTTGACCACTTCAGTTCGGCGCGATAACCGCTGATGCCCGGATTATCGAAACCCCCGCCAATCTCATAGAGTCCGTGCGGAGTCTTTGCCGTTGTCCCTCCACTCGGGGGCGTGGTGACACTAACCACGTTGGCATAGCTCGAGTAACCATCGGAGTTATAGGCCCGAATGCGATACCAATACGTGGTCGAAGCAGCTACAGTCGTGTCACTGTAACTGGTGTCGTTGGGGTCGGTCGTCTCCTGCGAAAAAAAGAGCACTCCATCGGTGGAGCGTCCGATCTTGAAGCTCTCCTCGTTATTGGAATTGTCGCTCCAGGTCAGGTCGACCTGAGTGGAGGACGTGGCCACGGCGGCCAGGTTACTTGGTGCCGCCGGTTTCGCGTCAGGTTCTTCCATGCCGGTCGCGGCACGATCCTGAGGTAACTGCGCGTTCGTTCTGGGAGAACCTGCCAACAATGCAGCCACGAAGGCTGCGGTGAGGGGGATGAGGGAGGCTGCGATGCGGGGGGCTAAGGTGTCTGTACGTAATCTTCGCTTCATTATGGAGCCCTTTCTTTCCTAACCCTGAATTGATGTTCCCCACGAGACCCTGTTCCCGTGGCCAATGAGCCTCAGAAAATGAGAAAAAATCGTACCAGACAAGCATTTTTTTCCCGCCTGGGAATTAAAAAGTAAACTTAGGAAAAAACGTGCCTAAATGTGCATGGTTGCACCGGCAATTTGTGGGCTGTCAGCCAGTTGTGTCGGCGAGGACAACGCTGTCTTTTGGGGTTGATATTGCAGAGCGCAGTGCCGACCGGGCCTGTCTGATAAGTTTTTGCTTGCTTGCGACGATGAATGACCCGATGCCAGCCCTGATAAAATGAACAGACGGACAACGCGATTGCGCGAGTTGATCACGAGCAGCTGCGTCGCCATGCCCGGCGTCCCAAATGCGTCGATGGCGCGCCAGGTAGAACGCGCTGGCTTCGAAGCCGTTTATATTAGCGGTGCTGGACTGGCTAATTGCACTGCCGGTTTGCCAGATGTCGGGTTGCTGACGCTCAACGAGGTGGCAACGCTGGCCGGATTCATCGCTCGAGCGGTCAGGATTCCAGCGATTGTGGACGCGGACACCGGTTTTGGCGGCGCCGAAAATGTCGGACGGACCATTTATGAATTGGAACGCGCAGGATTAGCCGGCTGCCATCTTGAGGATCAGGAATTTCCCAAGCGCTGTGGTCATCTGGCGGGCAAGCGCTTGGTCGAGACCGAGGAGATGTCGGCAAAAATTCGTGCGGCCGTGGCGGCAAAACGCGACCGGGAATTTCTCGTGATCGCGCGGACCGATTCACGCGCGTTGGAAAACTTCGCCGGTGCCGTCGAGCGGGCCAACGCCTATGTCGCGGCCGGCGCCGACGCGATCTTTCCCGAAGCGTTGCAGACGAAGGAGGAGTTCCGCGATTTCGCGAAGGAAGTGAAGGTGCCGTTGCTAGCGAACATGACCGAGTTCGGCAAGAGCCCGCTCCTTAATGTGAAAGAATTGGGCGAGCTCGGTTACCGGATGGTGATTTTTCCTCAGAGCGCTTTTCGGATTTCAATGAAAACGACCGACGAATTTTTCAAGGCTCTAAAAGAAGCGGGAACGCCGAGCGACTGGCTCGACAAAATGCAGACGCGCAAAGAACTTTACGAAACGCTCGAGTATGATCCTAGCGCGGAAGTGTGGAGCGGTTACGTATCCAGCAGAGAATAGGAAAGCTCGATCCCTGAAAAGCCGGTCGTCGAACATCGAATAAGCGAACTCGGGACTGCGAGCCTGGTTGATCTTTATTGTCGACATTTCTGCCGGTGGGCGCATGCTACAGTTGCGCGGCACGCGGTGATCGTTGGTTTGATAACCGCCGTCGAGCACTCAACCCAACCGGAACAAAATCATGAATCAGTCTCCTCTCCCCCTAACGAAAGCCCTGTCCTGCCGTCTACTAACTCTGGGTTTCCCAGTTGTTTTTCTCATCTACGGTCCCGTCTCGAAAATCCACGCCGGGACGGAACTGCCGCATCCTACCTATACCTGGAGCCTTGGCCCGGCCGACGGCAATTGGAACAACGCCGCTAATTGGAATCCCACCGGGATCCCTGACGACCAGTCAGAGCGGGCGGTGTTCGGTCCCTCGTCTACCACGGCCATCGCAACGACAGGCGCCGGTGTCCATTCCATCGAGTTCGATTCCGGCGCGAGTAGTTACACCATCACGGGCAACTTCGTTTTTAATGGCGGCGGTGTATTCAATAACTCAGGCATCGAGCAGACTTTTAGCGGGAGCTTCACTTTCCAGAAAGGGGCGACTGCGACCAGTTTGGTCACTTTTGTCGATAGCAGTATTGGCTTTGCCCGGACCGAAACGTCCGGGACGGGTTGCAGCGCGGGCAGCGCTACCTACATCAATCCGACCCACATTGGATTTTCCACCCGATCGACCGCTGGCGAGGCCACCATTTTGGATAACCACAACACGATCCGTTTCGATAAAGCTGATGCCGGCAGTGCAACTCTGGTCAACAGTGGCGGCACAATCTTTGGCGGCGCGGGAGGTCTGATCAAGTTTAGGAAATCAGGTGCCAGTTCCAGCACGATCATCAACAACGGCGGAGCGGTCTTTGGCGGCCATGGTGCACAGCTCACGTTTCATAAATCCGGCGCTGATTCCGCTACGCTCATTGCTAATGGAGGGGCCGGACCGGGCTCCGGCGCGAGCATTATTTTCTCGTCTGAATCCAGCGGCGACACCGCGCGCGTGGAAGTCTTCGGCAATGGTAACCTGGACATAAGCCGTCAGGGAGTTCCGAGCATTTCGATCGGATCGCTTGAAGGCAATGGCCTCGTTTTTCTTGGCTCCAACAGTCTGGGAGCAGGAACTAATAATCTGAACACGACTTTCGCGGGCGTCATATCCGATACCGGCGGAATCGTTAACGGTTCGGGCGGCCAGTTTAACAAGAGCGGTACCGGCGCACTTACTCTGACCAATGCCAACACCTACACGGGCGGCACGACGATCGGAAGCGGTTCTCTGTTCGTTAATAACACGACCGGCTCCGGCACCGGCACGGGGGAAGTTCAGGCAAACTCAGGAACCTTTGGTGGTGCGGGAATCGTTGGTGGTCCGGTCGTAATCGGGTCCGGCGCTGGTTCGGGGGCAGTGTTGTCGCCCGGGGCCAGCGCGGATGTGATCGGTGTTTTCACCCTCCTCGACACGCTCACCTTTCACTCCGACGGCGCTTTCGAAGTTCAACTTGATAGCACTGCGGTGACGGCCGACCAGGTGATCGTTCAAGGGGCCACGATTGATTTCGGGGCGCAAATCATCGTGAGCGATCTCAGCAGTAGCACGTTGCCGGCGGGGACTTCATTCACCATCATCGACAACAGTGGAGCCACGGCGATCGTCGGCGCCTTCAGCAATCTGCCCGACGGCGGCACTTTGACCGTCGGCAGCAACACCTTCGCCGCCGATTATGGGGGCGGCGATGGCAATGATTTGACTCTGACGGTCGTCCCCTAAAGATCGGCGAGGATACGGGCGGGAAACCCGCTGCGGAGTGGAGTCGCGGCCCACACGATGTCCTGTTGCCTCACGATAATCGGCGCCGAAACCTGACCAGGTCGTTGCCGAGTTTGAAATCTGGCCACGGCGCGTCATGTTGAGCGCGATCTGATTCGTGGCCTAACGAATCACAGAACGTTCTTGAATTATGAGCACAGACACTAAACCAGCCTACAGTCCGGGCCTCGCGGGGGTGATTGCCGGCGAAACAGAGATCTGCTGGGTCGATCCCAATGCCGGTCTGATGTATCGCGGCTACGACATTCACGAGATGGCGGAGAAAGCCAGTTTCGAGGAGGTCGCATACCTTCTTCTCCAGGGTGAACTGCCTAACATGGGCGAGTTTCAGCAGTTCAAGGCCGAAATCGCCCAGGCGCGACCGCTGCCCAAGGAAGTGCTCGAGGTGTTGCGGCTCATGCCGAAGAACACCCACCCCATGGATATGCTGCGCACCGGCGTTTCCATGCTCGCACCTTTCGATCCGGAGCTGAATGACAACTCGCACGCCGCCAACATCCGCAAGGCGATTCGTTTGATCGCCAAGGTCTCGACGCTCATCTCTGATGGCTATCGCATTCAAAAGGGGTTGGATCCGCTGCCGGAGCGGCCGGAGCTAACGCTGGCGGGCAACCTTTTCTACAAGCTCACCGGCGAGGTCCCGCAGAATTGGAAGATCCGAATGATGGACACGATCTTCATTCTTTATGCAGATCACGAATACAATGCCTCGACCTTTGCCGCGCGTGTCACCGCCTCGACCCTGGCCGACATGTATGCGGCGGTCACGAGCGCTTGCGGGACGTTGAAGGGGCCGCTCCATGGCGGCGCCAACGAAGAGTCGATGAAGATGCTCGATGAGATCAAGACTCCTGATCGCGCCGAGAAATGGATGATGGATGCGCTCGCGAACAAGGCCAAGATCATGGGGTTCGGTCATCGCGTTTACAAAAAAGGCGATTCGCGCGTGCCCATCATGCGTGAGATCGGGCGCGATCTGGGTAAACGGGTCGGCAAGGAACAGTGGATCCCAATTTGCGAAAATCTTGAGGCAACGATGGAACGCGAGAAGCACCTTTGCGCTAACGTCGATCTCTACGCCGCGCCAGTCTTTACCATGTTCGAGTTTGATCCGGCTTTGAACACTCCGATCTTCGCCGCTTCGCGGGTCGCGGGCTGGTGCGCGCACGTGATCGAGCAGCACGATCACAATCGTCTCATTCGTCCGCGCTCGCTTTACACCGGTCCCGAAGCGCGTCCTTACAAAGGAATGCCTAACGGCGTCACGTTGTGATGCAAGATTCGCCGTCCCTCCAGGAGCGCTATGCCCCTCACAATGCCTGTTGGGGCTGCGGACCTGCCAATTCTGAGGGACTGCGCATCCGTAGTTTTCCGGAAGGCGACGCGGTGGTGGCGGAGTGGAAACCGGAACAGAAGTATGAAGCGTTCCCCGGCGTCTTGAACGGTGGAATCATCGGGACGTTGCTCGATTGTCACTGTAACTGGACAGCGGCGTATCATCTCATGAAACAGGCCGGCGACGATCGGGTTCCCTGCACCGTGACGGCAGATTACGCGATCAAGTTACTCCGGCCCACACCAACGAAGGATTCCGTCCAGCTCTCGGCCAAGGTGGTCGATTCCCGCCCCGATCGCGCCACCATCGAGGGCACACTGAGCGCGGATGGAAAAGTCTGCGCGACCTGCCGTGGGACATTCGTCGCGGTGAAGGAAGGCCATCCCGCCTTTCATCGCTGGTAGATCGGTTGTGGCTGGGATCGCTGATCCCGGTCTATAAAAGTGTTGTTGCCGCGAGAGCCATGGTGATCAACTCGACTGCGCCCGGGAGAAAGCGGTGGGTCGTTGCGACCATCACCTTCGTCGTCATCGCTGGCTTGATCGCAATCGCGTTGTGCAATCCGCGCATTACTCGCTACGTGGAGGGCCCGACGTTTCGCGCTGAACTGGAGAAACAGACGGCGAAAGGCTTACACTTTCCGGCCTGTCAGTATGCTCCTATCCGGCGGACAGGATTTCTCTCTGCCGAAACCGAACGGATCACTGCCGCCGACGGCCGCAAAGCTATGACGAAGGTGGACGCGCACGGCATTCGCGCGCGCTTCAATCCGCTCGGAGTTTTTCTGCGTCGCTGGCAACTCGACGAGCTGCACATCGATGGCGGCGAGGTCGGCATTCACGTTTACGAGCCGAAGCCGGAACCTTCACCGGCCAAACCGTGGTATCACGTTTTTCTACCCGATCGCGTTTACCTGAAACGCGTCTGGTCGGAGCCGGCCGATGTCACTTGGACCTTGCTGGAAAAGAAGAGCGGCATCTTCGGCACACGCCTTCTCATCACGCCGCACGGACGCGACTTCGAATACCAGGCCACCGGTGGAACGATGAAGGTGCCACACGCGCCGGATCTCGCGCTACATCACACCCACATGTTGATCACAAAGACGCTCTTCGAGCTGTACCGTCTCGATCTCGCATCGGGTGCCGGCATCATTCATGGCGAAGGCAAAGCCGGCATGCGCGACGACAAGAGCGTCGACTTCCTTGTCAGCTGCGAGAAGCTGCCGATCCGCGAGTGGGTTCCGGCGAGTTGGAAGGAACACGTCGCCGGCACCGCTACTGGCAAAGCGCATTGGACCGGTCGCGACCAGAAATTGGAGAACGCGTATGTGACGGGCGCGGTTCGCGTTAACGGCGGCCGCATTGAAGGAGTGGAATTCCTCCAGGTGCTGGCCGCGATCACGAAAAGGAAATCGCTCGAAACGATCGAGCTGGAGGAGTGCTCTGCGGAGGTGGAATGGGAACAGGATGTCGGCCAGGTGAAGAACATCGCGATTGAGTCTGCGGGTAAATTCCGCATCGAAGGCGCAGTCACTTTGCGCAAGAAGTCCTTAGGCGGCGCGCTCCAGCTCGGCGCGACGCGGGAATATCTCGATTGGCTGCCCAAAGCCGAAGAGGTCTTTACGCGCGAAGCGAACGGTTACCTCTGGACCGAGGTGCATCTCTCCGGGACTCTCGACTCGCCGCAACAGGATCTCAGCCCTCGCCTGCTCGAAGCGCTCAAGGAAACGCCGACCAGTTTTCTGGGTGCAATGTTCCGGGCCCTTGGCGAATGGCTCGACGGAAAGAAATGAGAAGTTAGCTTTCCCGCATGACCCGCCGTTGCCGAACCCGACGATGCCGTGCCGTTGGCCGGTGAAATTCCCGAGCCAACCTTCTTCGGCGATCCGCGCAGCCTTTGGTATCTCGCCTTAGCCGAGGCATGGGAACGTTTCTCCTGCCACGGCATGCAGTCGTTGCTTGTCCTTTACGTGATCAAGTATCTCCTGCTGCTCGGACCGTCAAAGGCATCTTTGCCGACGCTTTCCTGCAATTCCGCGGCGTGTTGGTCGACCGCCGGGATCGCCGATCCCGGGCACAAACAGAATTACCTGCCCGAATTCCGTCGATGCGCGAACGATTGTCCCGCGTTTAGGCTGTGAACATGAAGACATCCAGTTATCGAGTGGTTCCCTTGCCATCCGAGATTGCCGAGACAGCGCGCCAGAAGGCGCAGGCCGGAGCTCCGGATCACGCCTTTGTCGAAGTCGATGCGCCGACCGGTTATCCATGCCGCCATTGCCTGGAATGGGCGCAACCCGGAGAGCGCGTCGTGCTTTTTCCGTACGCCTCGGTTCCGCCGGGTCGGCCATATTCGGAGAGCGGTCCCATCTTTGTTCATGCGAATGCCTGTCAGCGCTACGAGGCGACAGATCGTTACCCGGAAAATTTCCGGAGTCACCGGGTGATCCGGGCGTATAATTCCGAGAACGACATGATCGACGCGATCGTGGTCGCCGATGATCAACCGGAGCCCGTGATTGAGAAGCTGCTCCAGAATCCGGAAACGGCATTCTTGCAGGCTCGCTCTGTTTCGCGGGGTTGCTACACTTTCAGGATCGAACGCCAATGAAGACCTTGGAATTACTCCCGCCTAACGACACCATGTATCAGGCCCTCGTGGACCGCGACTCAACCTTCGAAGGCATCTTCTTCGTCGGGGTCCGGACGACCGGGATTTTCTGCCGCCCGACCTGTAGCGCGAAGAAACCGGCCCGGCAGAATGTGGAATTTTTTCCTTCGCCTAACGAAGCCTTGCTTGGCGGCTATCGCCCATGCCTGCGCTGCCAGCCAATGGATCCCGTGCGCCGCGCTCCCGAGTTAATTGAACGACTCCGCGCCGAAGTGGAGAAAGCGCCCGACGGTCGATTGACCGACAAGGAGCTTGCGGCGCTATCGATCGATCCATCGACGGCGCGCCGTCAGTTCAAGCGCCATTACGGAATGACGTTCCAGGCTTATCACCGCGCTCGGCGTCTCGGGAGAGCGTTGCGTGAGGTGAAGAGCGGCAGCCGGGTTGATGAAGCACGCGACGGCAGCGGGTTCGAATCGCAAAGTGGTTTTCGCGATGCGTTCGAAAAGATTTTTGGCGAAACGCCCACCGCCGCAAAAGAACAAGGCGGCCTTTTCGCCGAGCGCATCGAAACACCGTTAGGCTCCATGCTCGCGATTGCGGACGACGTTGGGCTTCGCCTGGTCGAGTTTGTCGATCGTCGCGCGTTGGAGCGCGAGCTCTCGATTCTGCGCACGCGTCTACGGACCAACATCGTGCCGGGCGAACATCGGCACCTCACTGCCACCCGAAAACAGTTGACTGATTATTTCGCTGGAAAGAACCTCGAGTTCACCGTCCCGCTCGCGCCGGTCGGTTCGCCGTTTCAACTGCGCGACTGGAAATTGCTCCAGACGATTCCGTTAGGCGAAACACGCTCTTATTCGTGGATGGCAGAGCAGCTCGGCGACAAAGAAATGCGGCGCGCAGTTGGTCGCGCCAACGGCGAGAACATGCTCTGCATCATCATTCCATGTCATCGGGTCATCCGCGCGGACGGAACCCTCTGCGGCTACGGCGGCGGCCTCTGGCGCAAGAAGTGGCTGCTCGAGCACGAGCGGAAATGGACGGGGAAAGCGAGTCGTGAAGAGTGATCAGTGAACCGTTGTAGCCGGGGGCGCCCGGCCCCGGCCGCCGCACTGGAGCCCTACGCTGGGATAGCCGGGGTCAACGCCCCGGCTACAACACGTGCGTTCGGATTTCAACGCTCCAGTGCACCATTCACCCGCTTGGAAATCGGGCCTGGAAACGGGTTATCGACTTTCGAGACTTGACGGTTTTAAACCGTCAAGTTCAAAACCTGTTATCCTAATTGCCGTTTGCGACGTTACGCGCGACGATCAGCTGGCGGCGGCGGTTCGGGCGTGGGTCTCTCTTTTTTTTGTGCCATTTGCAGTTCCTTTGCCAAAAAATTCCCGTGAAGGCGAGAACTTATTTAGGTGACATTATCATTCACATATCACTGATCACCAACAGTTGTTAAAAGACCGCGCCCAGGAGGACTCGAACCTCCGACCACCGGATTAGAAATCCGATGCTCTATCCAGCTGAGCTATGGGCGCTTTTCGTAGGTAGACTGCGGTGACAGAAAAGAATATTGTTACATTTTTCGCGGTGCGTTTCTACGGTTGGCCTTGTGAAACCATGCAAACCGTCGAAAACGTGGGCAAAAACGCGGCTTCAAAATCTTCTCCCCCATAAGTCCGGTCGCTACTATGCCAGAGCCTTTGCGGGCGGCAAAGAAGTTTGGAAGTCGCTAAAGACAACACATTTCAGTGTTGCGGAAGCAAAGCTGGCGAGATTCCTGAAGGAACACCGGGAACGCCGCAGCAACGTCAACGAAACGCTCCGCTAAGATGACGTTTGGAGAGGTCGCAACGATTCACCTGAGAAATCTTGAGGATAATCTGAGCCTTAAACCGCGTACTCGCGACTACTGGCGGGAATGCCTAGCGGCGCTCGAGAAGAGTTGGCCGGGACTGAACGAGACCCAGGTTCGTCGGATTACGCAAACCGGCTGCAGGGAGTGGGCTAGGGCCTATGCGAAAGCGGCTTCGCCGACGAGGTTCAACAATACGGCTGCAGTTTCCGGCACGTCCTAGGCGTGGCTGTTGAAGCTGGCGTGATCTATAGCAACCCGGGAGCCATCGTGAAACGAGTGGCGGTGCGCTCCAAAGAAATTGCGCTGCCATCTGTTGGGAAATTCAACGCGCTAATGATCACTTCGCCCATTTGTCATTGGAAGCGACGAGTACGCCGTTTCCATCCCGCAACTCCGGAGTCGGTTGGCCAATCTGCCAGGCCAGTTGCCGCAATGCCGTGTTTGTGGTCAGGCGGGCCGGTGATGATCTCACTAGTTGCGCCGCGCTGTACGCCGCGCCACCCCGGCAACGCTTACAGGTGTACATGGACGCCCGACTACCGCTTCGGCAGTCGAGACGAAACTGAGTCCACCGGGGCTCAACGGTCCCACCGCGAATTCCAGCCCACCCAACAAGATGGCCCCACCCAGCAGGAATAAGCTAATTCTCTTCAATATCATCATTTTG
>Ga0207701_10003151_pt1 | contig 16993 bp, 16 predicted proteins | sample KBSSwiSSwithPhiX_FD_184294 | JGI IMG/M metagenome (GOLD analysis project Ga0207701, IMG submission 184294) | Switchgrass rhizosphere bulk soil microbial communities from Kellogg Biological Station, Michigan, USA, with PhiX - S5 (SPAdes) (version 2) | ecosystem: Environmental > Terrestrial >... | reverse complement strand
CCTCTCGCCGCCGTGGCCGCCGTTGCCGCCGTTGGCATTTTGAGCGGCAACACCGTGCCGGGACTGCTCACGCGCGAACCCGTCGTAAGAACGGCAAAAAGGTCATGCGCAAATGCGTCGAGTTTCGAGAGCACGACGCGGTTGGAGCGCACGAAGGCGTTGTAGGCGAGCACAGCCGGGATCGCGACGGCGAGCCCGAGTGCGGTCATGATCAGCGCTTCGCCGACCGGGCCGGCGACTTTGTCGAGCGTTCCCTGTCCGCTCATGCCGATGGCAACCAACGCGTGATACACGCCCCACACGGTCCCGAACAGTCCGACGAACGGTGCAGTACTGCCGATCGAAGCCAGCACGGTCAGTCCTGACTCGAAGCGCGCCGTCTCTTCGTCGATGACACGCCGCATCGCACGCGTCAGAAAATCCACCGCGGTGCCGGCCTCGTCGAGCTTGCTGGCGCCGTGCTGCTGATGATGCCGCGCCGCAACGATGCCGTGCCAGGCAAGGTGTGAAAAAGGATCGTCCGGATGATGTTGCTCGAGCCGCGTGGCCACGGCGTCGACGGAGGGCGCATCCCAGAACGTATGCAGAAAACGCAAGGCCCTCCGCTTGAGGATGAGCGCCTGCAGCGATTTCGAAACGATGAGGCACCACGTGACGATGGACATCAACAGAAGCACGACGAGCAGTCCCTTCGCGAGGATGTCCGCGTGGCCGAGAAAGTGGCCGAAGCCGATTGCCTGTGTTTCCATGCATAACCTTCCAAAACGCAGGCGAGACCAGCGTTGGCTCGACCGCTACCCGTTCGGCGCGCCCGCGACGCCGCGAGCGTCTGTGGCAATTGGCTGGCTAACCCCGAAGGGTCTGGCTGGCTGATGTGCAGCGCCTCAGGGCGCTGCTTGAGCGCTGTCACGCGGTGAGAATCAAGTTCCCCTGCGATGTGACGCGCAGCCGGTACTCGCGCCCGTTGTGCTCGATCACGAGCTCGCGCACGTTGCCGAGCAAAGTTGCACTGCTCACCCGCCTGCGCTGCTCCGCGATGGGAACGACTTGCACGTCCTTGCGGTTGGGTGGGCGCGGGTTGGTGGACATTCAACAAGATGATAATGATTCTCGATAAACTGTCAAGGGTCTGATTGCCGCAAGTCGGCGACGTCACGCGCGCGCTCAGCGGCCGCGGGTCCGGCCGCAGGCCGCGGGACATGCCGCTGAAAGAGTCAGGTTTGGGTGGATAGCCAGGCTTGAACGGCGGCGGCCTTGTCCGCGGCGCAGCGGAACGCGAGCCGGGGCGCGATACCGCCGCACGTGGCAAATCGCGCCCGCAGAGACGAACCGCCTGGTGCCGGAAACCTCAGCGCCGCGACCGCGGCCGTTGTTGTTCGACGTCGATATCGCTGCGCTTGAGCAGGTAGTCGAGGCCGCCGACGCGATACCAGCGGTACGCGTACGCGTCGAGCAGAAGGTTGTGGCGGCCTTTGGCGTCGGCACGGCTGTGATCGTCGGTCAGTAGATTGACGAGCAGGTTGCCTGCATCGCCCGGGAGGCCCACGGAAAACGAGATCTCACGCGGCTGGGATTCGAGGTTGTGCACGAACAGCACCGCGTTGTTGCGCCAGTCGTACCGCATTGCCAGCACTGTGGGCGTGCGCGTATCGAGCACAGTGAAATCGCCCCACCCGATCTCGGGCACCTCCTTGCGCATGCGGATGATGCGCTCGGTCCAGTTGAGCATCGAATTCGCATCGCGCCGCTGCTGCGCCGCATTGACATGTTCGTAGCCGTATGGGCCCTCGGCAATCGCCGGGACGAGCGGTTTGTCGTTCTTCGTGAACCCCGCGTGCGGCTCGGTCGACCACTGCATCGGCGTGCGCGCACAATTGCGCTCGGGCAGGCACAGATCGTCGCCCATGCCGAGCTCGTCACCATAACGAATCACCGGCGTGCCGGGCAGCGTGAACATAAGGCTGTAGGCAAGCTCGAGCCGACGCCGGTCGCCGCCGAGCATCGGAGCCAGACGTCGCCGGATGCCCCGGTCGTAGAGCTGCATGTTCTTGTCGGGGCCGAATGCTTTGAAAACGGCCTGACGCTGCACGTCGGTCAGACGGCCCAGGTCGAGCTCGTCGTGATTTCGCAGGAACAATCCCCATTGCGCCGTCGCCGGTCGCGGCTTCGTTGCCTTCAACGCTTTGACGAGCGGCCGGTGATCGGCCGCCGCCATCGCGTAGAACAGGTTCTGGTTCACCTGGAAGTTGAACATCATCTGCATGCGCTCGCCTTCGTCGCCGAAATACTCCAGATCGGTCTGCGGCAGCACGTTCGCCTCCGCCAGAATGATCGAATCGCCGAGCCGCCACTGCAGGAATTCGCGCAGCACACGCAGGATGTCGTACTGCTCGACCGGCTTGCGGACGTTCGCCCCTTTCGTGCCGATCACGAACGGCACCGCATCCATGCGAAAGCCGGAGACGCCGAGTTCGATCCAGAATCCCATGATTTTCAGGATCTCGGCCTGCACGTGCGGATTCGAGGTATTGAGGTCGGGCTGAAACTCGTAAAAGCGGTGGAAGTAGTACAGCCTCGCTTCCTTGTCGTACGTCCACGTCGTCTTCTGCACCCCCGGGAACACCATGCCCTGGTTTGCGTGCGGCGGCTTTTTCTTCGACCAGACGTACCAGTCGCGGAAGCGCGAGTTCGGATCGCGCCGCGCCTCCTGAAACCATGGATGCTCGTTCGACGTGTGGTTGACGACGAGATCGATGATGACCCGTATGCCGCGCTGCTTCGCGGCATGCGTGAACTCCACGAAATCGCCCAGCGTGCCGTAACGCGGATCGACGGCGTAATAATCGGCAACGTCATAGCCGTCGTCGCGACACGGTGACTTCTGGAACGGCATGAGCCAAACGGCCGTGACGCCGAGCCCGTGCAGGTAGTCGAGCCGGCGCATGAGCCCCTGAAAGTCGCCAATGCCGTCTCCGTTCGCGTCCATGTACGTGCCGACGGAGAGGCAATAGATGATCGCGTTCTTGTACCAGAGATCGTTGATCATGCTGCGGCCCCGGTGAACAGACAAAACGGCCAGAGGGCAAGAAACGTGCGAACGCGGCAGGTGACCCGATCATTGGCGCGCACGAGCGGACTGCAACGCTTCGTCCGCCAGGCAGGGCTTTCCACCCTCGAGCGGCACCTGATTCGCGCGGCAGAGCCGCCCCCGGAGGTCCGGGCCTGGAGTGCCCGGGTCGGGGTCGATCAGTGGACGTTGGTCGGTTGGCTGCTCCCCGCCTCGACAGCGGGTACCTGGTAGCGGCGTTCGGGCGGCGTGCCAGCCTGGTAATGCAGTGGCGTCAACGGAGGGACCTTCACGTCATTGCAGACTTTGCGAACGCGATACGATTCGAGCGGCGGCTTCCAGTGCGCGCGCGGTTCGCAAACCACTTCGACGCATGCGATGCGCTTCAGCCACGAACACACCTTCAGCTCCGCCCCGTCAGCATCGGCTATTTCGGTAAGGAACGGGGAGCCGGCGTAGTACGGCGCGTTCGAGCCGTCTTCACGATGCACGTCCTGCAGAACGGTGAAGAAGCTGCCGTTCACCGCCAGGAGATCGAGCACCTTCTCCATGTACAGCGCGAGGTCGTTGGTGTATGAAAAACCGCCCAGCATGTCGGTGATGAGCTGGAAATGGCCCAGCTCGTCGGACGAGTACTCGCGCAGGCGTTTGCCCGCGAAATACTGAATCTGATTGAAGGGCAGCGTCGAGGTCGTGCGCTGCCAGAGCGCCGATCGCCGATCTTCAATCGACATCGCGACAGCCTGCGCGCGCTTGTCACCCAGCGAGCCCGTTTGGAGTTGCGCGTTGTTGTAGCCGCCTGTGTAGTAATCGAGGATCGCCTGACCCTCACCTGCTCCGATGTCGAGCCAGCGATCCTGCGGGGTCAGCTTTCCGAAAACGCGGGCAAATTCCGATGGAAACCCATCCGCGTACGACGCCAGCGGTCGGTCGACCGTATAGCCCTTGTCCCGATCCTGGCCCTGGCCCTGGTAGATGCTGTCCTGCTTGAGCAGTTCCGCCTCGACTGCGGAACGCCCGAGATCTGCGGCGTGCGCTTGCGCGAGCCACAGCACCGCAATAATGGGGACGATTTTGCGCAGAAACGTCATGCTTCTTATCCTGATGATCTTATGCCCACGCTCCGTGCGTGGACCTCCTCGTTGGCGCTCATTTTAGGACTCGCCGATGAGCACGTTCAATCCTGATATTCCAGCAGCGCGCGGCCTTGCGCGTTCGTTAGTCTGACCGCACGACAACGCGGCGTCGGGGCAAAAGTTCCGACTACTCACTTCTTACGCGGGTTGAAGAATTTGCCATCGGCGAGCGCGGGGCGAAAGGTCGTCCATGCACGCTCGAACGTGCCCGTGGTGACGAGACTCATCGCGGCCGCGGTGAGCGCACTCACGAACGCGAGCTGCGCATCCTCGGTCGTGTCCGGATCGAACCCGAAGTTGTGCAGCGAGAACTCGGAGGGAAACTGCGCGTCTTCGTGCGTTGCATCCCGAATCGAGACTTCGGCGATGCCGGTCCGAATGTATTCGTAGAAGTAATCCCGGTTGCGCGCAGAGGAGAGGTCGTCGTCGGCGCCGAGCACCATGACGGGTTTCGACACGCGCCGCAGGTATTGCGGGAGGTCTCTGCCGATCGCGGCCGGGTCGAGCAGGATGCCTCCCATCGCCGGCGCGCCGTCAGCGAGCGCCACGGCGACGGCGGAGGCGCCGAACGAATGACCGACGAGGACGATCTTGCCCGGATCGACGCGGGGATCGATCACCTGCGGAGCGCGCTGAATGGCACGCACGATCGTCGCCAGCATGCGGCCATTGCTGATCCATGGACCGTGGGCGGGCAGCTGTACGGTTATGCAGTGCAGACCCCATGATGCGAGATGCATCGCCTGATACGCATGCGCGCCTTTCGAGCTGTCGTAGCCGTGCAGAAACACGACGAGCGGCGCCTTCTCGGGCGGTGCGGACAGGTAGACATCCATAGCGATGCGCTGATTGCCGGAAACACGCAACTCGCGATCGTCGTGCACGGTTACTGCGAACGGGCCGCGCGGCCTGAACACATCGACTTCGGTCGACGTGCGCTCGGCCAGATGCGTCTGCAGCTCGTTCAGGTTTTTCGCCTTGATCGGTGTGACTGCGACGGTCGGCACGCGCGTGCAGCCGCTCACGAAAGCAAACGCGACGATCGCGGCGAACATCAAATGTCTGGGCCGGGACAAGGACATACCCGAACCCGCCGCGCGCAGCACCGCGCGGTTGTAAGACCCTTTCCGCAAGCTGCCCGAGATACCCACAATGCTGATCATCTCGCGTCTCTCATAGTGTCTCGGGTGTCACCTTCGCGTCCCTGATCACGTTCGTCCACTTCCTGATTTCCGCCGCGATAAACGCGGTGAGCTGTTCCGGCGTACTGCCCACGGGCTCGGCACCTTCACCGGAGAGCCGCAAATGCACCGCAGGCATGTTCAGTACGTCGCTCGTGTCAGCCTGGACCTTCGCTATGGAAGCGGAAGACGTGCCTGCCGGGGCGAGCAGCGCATACCAGCCGGTCACGTCGAAGCCGGGCAGCCCCGACTCGGCCATCGTGGGAAGCTCCGGCATCACCTTTGAACGCCTCGCACTCGTGACGGCGAGCACCCGCAGTCTGCCGGCCTTGAGCTGCGGCATCGCCGCCAGGAAATTGTTGAACATGGCATGCACCTGTCCCGCGACGAGATCGACGTTGGCCGGGCCGGCACCTTTGTACGGGACGTGCACGACGTTGATCTTCGCGACGCTCTTGAAGAGCTCGAAGCCGAGCTGCGGACCGCTGCCATTCCCGGAGGAGGCATAGCTCAGCTCGCCCGGACGTGCTCTTGCGAGCGCGATGAACTCGCGCACGGACCTCACCGGCAGCGAAGGATGCGTAGTGAGAATGAACGGATACTGCGCCATCAGCGTGACCGGAGCGAAATCGGCCGTCGAGTCGTACGGCAGCTGGCGGTAAAGCGATGGGTTGATCGCATGGGTCGCCAGCACCACCACGAACGTGTACCCGTCGGGCTTGGATTTCGCGGCGAGATCGGTGCCGATGATCCCGTTCGCTCCCGCCCTGTTATCCACGACCACGGGTTGATGCCACACCTCGCTCAGCTTCTGCGCAACCATACGGGACATGATGTCCGTGCCGCCCCCGGGCGGGGCCGTCACGATGATGCGCACGCTTCGATTCGGATAGAGCGCCTGTGCTGCAGTGCCGAGCACTGGCACAAGGAAAGCACAGATCGCGGCAGTTACCGCGAACGGCGCCTGCCATGCATGGCGCGAGCGCGGAAGGCCGCCCGTCAGCCGTGCTTCCATCTATCGCCTATGCCTCATGGCAGGTGATGCCGTCGTGGCGTGCACAGAAATGCAGCAGATGCGTCGCGCAGGCAGCGGGTGCGATGTGATGAACCATGTGATAGCGCGTCGGCAAGTGAACGAGCGTGAAATCGCGCAGCCTCTCGACGAGCATCCGCTCCTGCTCGGCGCTCGTGATCGGACCTTCCGTCGGATAAAGCCCGAGCACCGGCGCCCTCACATCGGTCAGGAAACCCGCTGCGTTGGCCCCATTCACCAACGTTGCATACGCGAGTTGCACGTCCGTGCCGCTCTTGGCAAATTCGGATTCGTACCAGGCGAGAAGTCCCGGATCGCTGTCCGGCGGAAAGCGCGTGCTGCGATTCGTAGCCTTCAGCCACGCATCGCGGCCCATGGCTTTCATCGCATCCACCCGCGAGGCGTGCCCCATCGAGTAGGTCTCCTTCATTTTGTCGCTGATGTAGACAGGCGTCGCCGCGAGGGTGAGCGTCCGAACGCGGTCCGGCCGCATTGCACTGAATGCAAGGCCGAGTATGCCGCCCATCGATTCGCCGCAGAAATGTACCGTTTCGGCGTTGACGGCGTCGCACACCGCAGTGAGGTCCTCCACGAGCGCTTCGATCGTAACGCCGGCTGCAATATCGAATTCGGGTGGCGAACGACCCAGCCCTCGCGCATCGGGACGCAGCACTTTGTAGAAACGGCTGAGATACGGTATCCAGCTATACCAGAATTGCGACGAGCGGCCATTACCGTGCTGAAGGAGAATATACGGCGCGGCCTTCCACGGGTCCGTATGGTCGTCCACGCTGTAATGCAGCCTCGGTTTGCCTGGTCTTTGAACAATCGGCATGCGGCACCTGAAATCGAAACACGCTATTTGCGTGACACTACCATGTGCGGGAGAATCGATCGAACCCTCGACACTGCCGCCTGGTTATTCATTCCATCATGAACGCCACACCCAACGCCGACCGGATCGCCAACTTTGTCGTCGCGCATGCGCAGCGCGACTACCCGCCTGAAGTGCTCGACGCCGCAAAGCAGTGTCTCGTGGACTGGTTCGGCGTGTGTCTCGGTGCGTTGACCGAACCGGCCGCTGTCGCTACGCATCGCACCGTCACTGCCTGGCGCACCCAGGGCAATGCGCGCATGTTGGCCGGGGGCTATGCAGCGCCGGTTGCCGCAGCGCTCGTGAACGGCACGCTCGCCCATTGCCTGGACTACGACGATACGCATATCGACTCGATTCTTCACGGAAGCGGCTGCACGTGGGCGGCGACACTCGCAGCCGGCGCCAGTCGCAATGCGTCCGAGCGTGACCTCCTTTCGGCGTTCATCACGGGGTTCGAAGTCGGAACGCGCGTCGGGAGCGGCGGTATTGGCGTGCGCCTGAACCACAGCGGCTGGCATACGACCTGTGTCCTCGGACGCTACTCATCGGCTGCGTCTGCCGCGGCACTGCTTGGTCTCGACGCCCTGCAGGTGAAGTACGCGCTCGGTATCGCCGCTACGCAGGTCGGCGGGCTGACGGCTTCGGTGGGCACGATGGCAAAGCCTTTTCACGCCGGCAAGACCGCCTCGGACGGCGTGCTCGCGGCGGAGCTTGCAGCGAACGGCTTCGACGGCGCAGTGCACCTGCTCGACAGCGACAAGGGACTCATGCCCACGCTCTTCCAGGATGCGTCGGTAAACGTCGTGATACCGGAATTCGGCCAACGTTGGGAAATCACGCGCAACAGCTTCAAGCCGTACGCCGCGTGTCAGCTCACGCACGGTTCGATCGATTGTGCGCTCAAGCTGGGGGCATCGATCGGGCGTGGAGAAGTCGTCCGCATACGTGCCTATGTGAACCCGCTCGCGATCAAGATGGCGGGCCACACGAACGCGTCCACGTCGAACGAAGGCAAGTTCAGCCTCGCATACACGATTGCGCTCGCTCTCTTTGGCTATCGCGCGACGCTCGAGGATTTCATGGCGGGCCGGCTTGGCGACCGCCGCATCCAGAATCTCGCGGCACGCGTCGAAACCATTCCCGCGGACAGCGTCGAGCGGACGGGCGCGCGTGTGGAAGTAACGCTGGCGGACGGCAGGACACTGGTCGAGGAAACGCAGCTCGCGTTCGGCAGTCTCGGCCACGAAATGAAGTGGCCGGATCTCAAGGCGAAGTTCCTCTCGCTCGCGAAGCCGGTGATCGGAGAACGCGCGCTGGCGCTGTTCGAGGTGCTGCACGACTTCGATCGCCCCGGACGACTGCGCGAAGCATTCGCGCTCGTCGATGCGCGTTCTTCGTCGAAGCAGACGCCCGTATCGGTCTCGGGCGAGGCGTGAACCATCCGCGCCGCGCAGCGTGTCCGCTGTGCCATTCGACACGCGACCGGGGAAAGGGGGTTACGGAGGGAAACCAATCGGTTTCCTTCTGTTTCGTAGGATGGCACCCGAATTCTTGTTCGATCACACACCGAAACGCGCGAGCCCGATCGGCTCATTGCAATCGAAGGGAACACTCATGGAAGTCAAGTCGGCTCTCAAGGTTTTCAATCAGAAGGACGTTTCAACTTCACCCGGGGTGATCGACGGCCTCACGATCCGGAAGCTCGCGGGCGATCCCGAGCATCCGAGCGAGCGCATCAGTGTCGGTCTCGCGACGTTCGGGCCCGGCACGCACGAGCATCTGCACTGGCATCTGATCGAGACGTTCCACTATATCGTGGCCGGCAAAGGCATCGTTCGCGATATCGAAGGCCGCAGCTTCGAAGTCGGTCCCGGCGACATCGTTTACGGCCCGCCCGGCCTGCGCGGCGCGCATGAATGGGAAGTGAAGGAGATGCTGCAGCTTCTCACGATCAAGAGCACCAACGTGCCCGAACGCGCGATTCAGTTCAACATCGACCGCGCTACGATGGAATCGAAAGCTGATTTCAAATACCTGGTTGATCGCGGCGCGGCCGACATGAATGAGTCGTTCTATTGACGGGGTGGTGCTCGCCTTCGCCCGCGCCGCGCCGCCTGCTGAGCAGAAGGAACCCGACCGTTTGGGTCCCATGGTTTCCCTCCGCCACCTCCTTCCCTGTCGTTGCGCGTCGCGCCTTAAGTTCGACGCGCTGCTGATTTCGCGCTCATGCATCGTGCTGCTCGCGCTGGCGCCGCTGCCCGTGCTCGCCGCAACGGACAGTGCTGCCGGCCGTGCAGCGGAAGCACAATTCCGGGCGGCCAATCCATGTCCGACCAGCGAAAAGGCGCAGGGTCGGTGTACCGGGTATGTGATCGACCGCGTTGTCCCCATCGCGTGCGGCGGCACCGAGCACCCCGACAACATGCGCTGGATCACGTTACCCGAAGCGAAGGCGAAGGCGCGATGGGAACGCATCGGCTGCCGTCCGGGGCGCAAGCTCGTGCTTCCGGGCGAGCACACGAGCGTGACGGAGTCCTTTGCGCTGGAGGGTGGAGGACCGGTCGAGGCGACGCCGATCGGCACGGGCGCAACGACGGCCGCGAAGCCCGAGCAATCCGCCCGCGCGCCCGCCGAGTCGGCGCAGGAGCCCGAACCGGCCGCTTCTCCCGCAGAAGAGAACTGGCCGCATGAGTGACGTTACCGCGCCCGGGCGCCACAACGCCTGAACGCTACTCTACGCGCGCGCCGGTTGCGCGTATGACTTTAGTCCACTTGTCCGTCTCGGACCTGAGCTTTGCTGCAAAGGCGTCGATGGTGCTGGGCAGCGGGTCCATGCCCTGCGCGATATAACGTTGCCGGACATCCGCGTTGTCGAGCAATGCGACCGTCGCGCGATTGAGCTTGTCGACGATCGATTGCGGCGTTCCGGCGCGAGCAAGCAAGCCGTACCACGTCGTGTACTCGTAACCTGGAAGCCCGGACTCTGCTATGGTCGGCACGTCCGGGAGTGCAGCGGAGCGCTTCGCGCTCGTCACGCCCAACGCACGCAGACGTCCCGCTTTCACGTGCGGCAGTGCCGAGGCGAACGTGGATACGAACGAGGAAATCTCGCCGCCGAGAAGTGCCGTGAGCGCCGGACCGGTGCCTTTGTATGGCACGTGCACCAGTTTCAATTTCAGTTGCGTCGCGAGCAGCTCGGTCGCGAGGTGCGTGCCGGAACCGGCTCCCGCCGATCCATACGTGTACTTGCCAGGCGCCGCTCGCGCGAGCGTAACGAACTCGTTCAGAGTCTGTGCAGGCAGCGATGGGGGCACGACCATGATGTTGGGCTGATCCACGACCAGCGAAATCGGCGCAAGGTCGCGCAGCGCATCGTACGGCAGCTTCGAATAGAGTGCCGGATTGAATGCGAGACTGATGTTGCCGAGCAAAAGCGTATACCCGTCGGGCGCGGACTTCGCCACGATTTCGGTTCCCACCACGCTGCCGGCGCCACCGCGATTGTCGATCACGAACGTCTGCCCCAATGATTGCGTGAGGCCGTCGGCAAGGACGCGCGCGGCGATGTCGGTGCCTCCGCCCGCCGCAAACGGCACGACCAGCCGCACCGGACGTCCGGGATAGTCCTGCGCGATCACCGCCTGCGCGGCGAGGAGAAACCACGCAACGAGTGCTGCACGCCGTCGCGTTTTCATCTGCGGCAGCCTATTCGACTTTCGCGCCGGACTCCTTCACCACACGGGCCCATTTGTCGCGCTCGTTCTTCAGGAAAGCGCCGAACTCGGCTGCCGATCCACCGCCCAGATCCATCCCGATGTTCTCGTATTTTTCACGCAGCTCGGGCAGCACGCGGTTGATGGTGCTGTTGAGACGTTCGATGACCGCGTTCGGTGTTCTGGCCGGCGCTGTCATGCCGTACCAGCCGACCACCTCATAACCGGGCACGCCGGATTCCGAAATCGTCGGAATGTTCGGAGCGGCCGAACTGCGCTTGTGGCCGGTCACGGCTATCGTCTTCAGCCGCCCTGCCTTCGCGTGAGGCAGCGCCGCACTGCTCGTGAACGACATCTGCACTTCGCCCGAAATGAGCGCGTTGAGCGCCGGCGCGCCGCCCTTGTAAGGAACGTGCACGATGTTAATGCCCGACATCGTCTTGAAGAGCTCGCCTGACAGATGGTTGGCGCTGCCGATGCCTGAAGACGCGTAGGAGAGCGGCTGCGGACGGCTCTTCGCATAGGCGAGCAGCTCGCTCACCGTGTTCGCAGGCACGCTGTTGCTGACCGACAGGTAGTACTGAGCGTAGACGAGCAGCGCGACCGGCGCGAAGTCGTTGATCGCGTCATAACGCAGGTCCTTGTACAGGCTGGGGTTCACGACGTGCGTCGGCGTGGTGACCAGCAGCGTGTAGCCATCCGGATTCGCCCGCGCAGTAAGCTCCCCCGCCACATTGCCGCCCGCGCTCGGCCGATTGTCGATGATGAACGATTGGCCGAATACGTCGGCGAGCCGCTGCGAGATGATGCGAGCAACCGTATCGGTGCCACCGCCTGGCGCGAGACCGACGATCACGCGCACCGAGCGCGTGGGATAGCCCTGAGCAGTGCAGGGCGGCGGCAGCGCCGCGCCCACGAGCGCTACTGCCAACGCAGTCATGCCGACACGCGCGGTCCGCACTCCGCGACGGCCGCCTGTTGTTTGCGACATTCGAAACTCCTCCTCGTTAGTAGGGCGCCGCTCGCCTCGGCTCGGGCCACGCTACCGAAAGAAGGAATCCGACCGCTCGGCGCGCACGGTTTCCCTCCGTCACCTTCCGTTGCCGCCTCCTGATGGCAGCCCCGCACCGTGTCAACCGCTTCTACCGAGCTCCTTGCGCAGGTTTTCTATGTTCGTCTCATGTATCCGCACGCGGTCTTCGTAGGACCTGAGGTTCTGATCGGGTGCAGCACCACGCTCCTTCACTTGCGCAAGCTGCTGAGTTGCAGCCGCGAGCGACTTCTGCTCTTCGGCAAGCTCGCGCTCCAGAATCTGCCGTCGCACGAGGTCGCGCTGCTTCTGTGTCTTGCTGTCGACCTTCGGGACAGCGGCGTCGCGCCGAGCCGCAGTCGTGGGCGCAGAATGAGGGCGTACGTGATTCGCCGACGGAATCGGATTATCGACACAGTTTTTCTGCTTCGCCGAGGAGGGATCGTAGCTGAACGACTTGACGCCGTATTGATCCGCGCACAACCAGGGCTCAGCCGATGCCGCGGGCACCGCCAGCACGAAGAGCACTGCAACCTTCCAGATCATCCCCTGTCTCACCGTTCCTGATGTCGGAACGCCGGTATCTCGGACCACTCGTTTCACCGCACGTTCCTCAAGGATCGGAATTTCACCTGCAGGACTGTTGCCTTCACTCTTTTGGCGCGACAATTCATGGCATGGAACTCAGTCTATATTACGCGCCGCTCACGTGTGCGCTCATCCCCTACGTCACGCTCACGGAAGCCGGCGCGGCTTTCGAAGTCCGCAATCTTAATACGCGTGCTAATCAGCATAGAACACCGGAATTCCTCGCACTCAATCCCAAGCATAAGGTACCGGTGCTCGTAATCGATGGCGAGCCGCTGACCGAGAACGTGGCCATCCAGATCTGGATCGCGCGCCGGTTTCCGGGGGCGAAATTGCTTCCCGAGGACCCGTGGCAGGAGATTAGGGCAATTTCCCTGATAGCCTGGTTCGCCTCGACCCTACATCCCCATCTCACGCCGAATGCGCGACCGGAGAATTATTGCGATCTGCCGGACTCGGCCGAGGCGGTGCGGCGCGTGGCAAGGCGCCTGTTGATGGAAGACTTCGCGGTTGCCGACACCGTCCTTTCCGGGCGTGAGTGGCTCTTCGACCACTTCACTGCACCGGACGCGTATCTCTTCTGGTGTTTGCGCCGCGCGCGTTCGTTCGGCCTCGACCTCTCTGGTTTTCCGAATTGCAGCGCACATTTTGATCGGATGCTGCTGCGGTCCAGCGTCCAGAAGGTGCTGGTGCATGAAAAACAGATACAGGACGCGTTCGCACGAGCGGCATGAGCGGTGGCCAACAGGCGCGACGGCGTAACAATACCCCGGATCTGGGTCGCGATCGCATTTTCGATCGTGATTCATGCCATGCTCATGTGGTCGTGGCGCTATGACATCCGCTTTCCGTCGGAAGGGCTGGAGCACGAGCGGGGTCCACTTGTAGTCCAGATCGTACCGCGCCGAAGCCCCCCGCCCGCAGCGCGGAGCGCGCCTGAGCCGACCCCGCAGCGCCCAGCCGTTGAAGCGAACCCTGCACCTCAGAGGCCGCTGCCGAAGCCTGCGCCGAAGGCCGTTCCCAGATCGAGGACCGAGCCTCCGGTCATCGCACGCGCGGAACCCGCTCCGAACGTTCCCGTGGTGCCGCCAGCACGACCGCCCGAATCCGCGCCGACGCCATCATCACCACCCACGGGCGATCTGTCGGCGCTGGTCGAGGCTCGCCGGCGCGCGCGAGGTGAAGTGACCACGCCGGCGCCCGTCCCCACCGCCCCCGCCTCAGCAGGCACGGACTCCGCCGAGGACGCCAACGCGCGCGCAACGCGTCTCGCCGCGGCGAACCTCGGTTCCAACCGCAGGCCGACGTTCGGCTCGGACCCGCGGAAAGGCGGAGGCGTCTTCACGATCGACCATATCGGGTACGACACGGCCGAATTCACGTTCTTCGGCTGGAGCAGGGACATCCAGCGAAACACGCTTCAGACGATCGAGGTACGCAAAGGCAACGATCCCGATATCCGCCTCGCCATCGTGCGCCGGATGATCGCCGTCATCCGCGAGCAGGAAAAGGAAGACTTCGTGTGGGAATCGAAGCGCCTCGGGCGGAACGTCACGTTGTCCGCCCGCCTGCGTGATAGCGCCGGCCTGGAGTCGTTCCTCATGCGCGAATTCTTCGAGAACACCGCGAGTCCGTGACGGGCACGCGTCCGTCCCAAACGGCGCCCGGGCGCGATGAACGACCGCCCTCTGGCGGAAGCGACCGCCGCCTGTGCGAAAATCGCGCGCTCGACATCACTGCAGGCCTGTCATGAAAAGCCCACTCGAAGACGTCACGATCCTCGACCTTACGCACGCGCTCGCGGGCCCTTTCTGCTCCACGCTGCTCGCGGACTTCGGGGCGCAGGTGATCAAGCTCGAACCGCCCGGCGCGGGCGATATCGCGCGCATGTGGGGCATACCCATGAAAGGCGGCGAGACGTCCTACTTCGTCACGCTTCATCGCAACAAGCGCGACATCGTGGTCGATCTGAAGAAACCCGAGGGGAAGGAGCTCTTCTGGAAGCTCGTCGAGAAAAGCGACGTCGTGCTGGAGAACTACCGTGTCGGCGCGCTGGCAAAGCTCGGCCTCGATTACGACACCGCCCGCAAGCGCAATCCCGGCATCATCTACTGCTCGGTGTCGGGGTTCGGACAGAGCGGACCGTATCGCGATCGTGCAGCACTCGACCTGATTCTGCAGGCGGAAAGCGGCATGATCAGCGTCACCGGGGAGCCGGGCACGACCGGCACGCGCGCCGGCGTGTCCATCGCGGATCTCACCGCCGGCATGCTCTGCGCCTATGGCGTCATGCTTGCGTTGCGCGTGAAGGAACGCACCGGCGAAGGACAGCAGGTGGACGTCTCGATGCTCGAAGGCCAGCTCGCGCTGCTCGGAACCTCGTTCGCGAACTACTTCGCGAACGGTGTGGTACCGCGTCCGATGGGCAATGCCTACGCTGTCGTCGTGCCGTATCAGACCTTCCGCACGAAGACGCGTGATCTCGCCATCGCGATTGCCGGTGAGAAGCTGTGGGTGAAATTCTGTCCGACCATCGGCCGGCCCGAGCTTGCGAACGATCCTCTGTATCGCACGACTACCGACCGCATGAACAACCGCGATACGCTCATTCCGAAGCTGCAGGACGTTTTCCTCACGAGAACCTACGAGGAATGGGAAAAGCTGCTGCTCGATAACGACATTCCCTGCGGGGCGATCAACGACATCGGACAGGTCGTCGAGCATCCTCAGGCGAAGGCACGCGGCTCGTTCGTCGAATTCGATCATCCGACGGTCGGCCGGATGCGCGCGGTGGGCAATCCTGTGCGGCTGTCGAAAACACCTGCGCAGATGCGCACGCCGGCGCCTCTGCTCGGCGAACATACACACGAGGTGCTGAAGGACGTGCTCGGAATGAGCGCGACGGAGATCGATACGTTGCAAGCGAAGGGCGTGGTGGCGACCCTCAAACCCAGATAAAGGGAAACGGCTACAGCTTCGGGATGTGCAGCGTCTTGCTGATCATCAGCGAGCCTGAAAGCGCGAAGAGCAGCGCGAACGGATGGAGCTCCCACGGTCCGATGCTCCATACACCCCAGTAGATTTCGTCACCGATACGCCCCTGCCATGCCGCAAACGCGAGCAAGGCCGTCAGCACAACGCTCGTAGGAATCGGCGTGCCCTCGAAATACGGCACCTTGTCGGCACCGGCCGCGAGCGTTTCCGCGGTGACGTTGTAGCGGGCCAGCCGACTCACGCCGCAACAGACGAAGTAGATCAGAATCACCCAATCCCAGCCTCCGGTGAAACCGGCTGCAAAGCCGAGCGCCGCGGGTGCGACGCCGAACGAGATCACGTCGGCGAGAGAGTCGAGCTCGCGCCCGAGCGCCGAATGCGTGTGACGCCAGCGGGCAATGCGCCCGTCGAGCACGTCGAACGCAAACGCCACCGGCGCGAGGACGGCTGCAACAAAAAAATAGACCGGCGCTTCACTGTGCAGATAAACCATCGCGCAGAAAATGGCAGCAACACCGCATGCGGCATTGCCGAGCGTGAAGAGGTCCGCGAGGTGAAGGGTGCGGAGCATCGAGAAGTGCGTGGCCATCAGCCCCTCACTCCATTCCTGCCGGGACCGCTCCACTCCCCCCGTGCGAGGCGAGGGTGTGTCTTGCATCGGCACGCATGCTCCGTCACTCCACCTTGATACCGGCCTGTTTGACCACTTTCGCCCATTGCGCGATCTCGCTGCGCACTTTGGCCGAGAATTCCGCAGCCGGGTTACCGACCGGGTCCAGTCCGAGCGCCGTCAGTTGCTGGCGAACGTCAGGCGAGCGCAGCGCGTTCGCGAAACCGGCGTTCAGCTTCTCGATCACGCCCTTCGGCGTGCCGCCCGTGGCGAGCACGCCATACCAGATCGTCACGTCGAAGCCCGGGACGCCGGCCTCGGCAATCGTCGGCACGTTCGGCACGACGCTCGAGCGCGTTGCCGTGGTTACGCCGAGCGCACGCAACCGCCCCGCCTGCACGTGCGGAACGCCCTGCGGCAAGCCGCTGAACAACATCTGCACGCGGCCGGCGATGATTTCGGGAACGTTCACCGCGCCTTTGAATGGCACATGCACGATCTGGATCCCTGCCATCAGCCTGAACAATTCCGCCGTGAGATGCTGCGCGCTGCCGAGGCCGCCCGAAGCGTAGTTGAGCTTGCCGGGATTCGCCTTCGCGAGATCGATCAGCTCTCGTATCGTCTTCGCCTCGACGCCCGGATAGATCACGAGCAGATAGGGCGCTGCGGTCATCTGCGTCACTGGGACGAAATCGCGATAAGCATCGTAAGGCAGCTTCGGCGAGATGCTCGGCTGAATCGCGAAACTCGGGCTGCACGCGATC
>Ga0207701_10003150_pt1 | contig 16997 bp, 11 predicted proteins | sample KBSSwiSSwithPhiX_FD_184294 | JGI IMG/M metagenome (GOLD analysis project Ga0207701, IMG submission 184294) | Switchgrass rhizosphere bulk soil microbial communities from Kellogg Biological Station, Michigan, USA, with PhiX - S5 (SPAdes) (version 2) | ecosystem: Environmental > Terrestrial >... | reverse complement strand
ACATCTGGTCTGGGTTGATTCATCCGGCAAGCCGGAAGTGACGCCGCTGCCTGCCGGGCCACACCAGGAAGTGCGCATTTCGCCGGACGGAACGCGTACGGCGCTGCTCGGCAGCACCACTGGACGGGGCGACGTCTGGATCTACGAGTTCGCCCGCGGCACGTTCAACCGATTGACGTTTACCGGCACCAACGCCGCTCCAGTGTGGTCGCCGGATGGCGCGTCAGTGTATTACTCGTCATTCAATGCCGTCGGCTCGGAAACAACGCTGTTGAAGAAGCCTGCCGATGGCAGTCGCGAGGCGGTGGTGCTGGCGAAGGTATCCTCCCGCGCCTATATCACCTGGGTCGATCCGACGGAAACTGCCGTCGTGGTTGATGCTGTGACTTCATCGTCCGATCGCGGCGACATCCTCCGCGTGATCCTGGGCGCAACAACCCGACAGGAGAGGTTGGTGGCAACCCCTGCGAACGAATATGCCGGAGCGGTAAGCGCCGAACGCCAGTGGCTCGCTTATCAATCGGACGAGACAGGACGACCGGAAATTTATGTTCGCGACCTCGGCGGCAGCGGCGCGCGCTGGCAGGTGACTTTCCAGGGCGGTGAAGAGCCGCATTGGTCCCGGGATGGCCTTCAGCTTTTTTACCGGAGCGCGAACCGCTTGATGGCGGTCCCTCTTGAGCCGGGGACGCGGTTCCGTTTCGGTCAGCCACGGAGTCTGTTTGATGGCGTCTACAGTTCCGGAATCGAGTCGGGCCGCAGCTACGATGTCAATCCCGTGAGCGGACGATTCCTCCTCGTCAAACCAGCGGACGAGGGATCCTCGACTCGTACCGTGCGCATGGTGTTGAACTGGGCGTTGGAATCGCCGATGCGGTAAACACATCCGCGAGCACGCCGGGCGTTTGATCTATTCGGCGGACGTGCAGGTGGAGGTCTTGAAAGTCGGCCGGAATCCGCGCGAAAGCGTTGGCCACGATCGCATCTCGACCGACAAACGCAGCACCCACCCAGGCTTTTTATGTTGCGCCGGCAAGGCCGAACAGGCTCTTGATCCTGTCTCTCGTCGGTCTGGAATGTAACTCGTTTTCGAGCATCCAGATGTCCAGAGGAAACTTGTAGATGGATGAAGGCGCCGTTACCGGCTGCTGGTCGTCGACCTGGGCGTCACCTTCAGCAGCTTGCCGTTGGCGCCTTCGGTGAGCACGTAGACCGCGCCGTCGGAAAACACCTGGACGTCGCGGATGCGCGCGCCCAGGTCCATCAGCAGCGGCTCCTCGTTGATGACCTTGTCGTCTTTACTGAGTTCGAGTCGGAACAGGGCCTGGCCCGCCAGCGCGCCGACCAGGGCACTCGACTTCCACTGGGGGAACAGATCGCCCTTGTAGAAGGCCAGCGCCGACGGAGCGATCACCGGGTCCCAGTAGTAGCGCGGCTGCTCCATGCCGGGCTTCTCCACAATAGCGTCGCCGATCTTCGTCCCGGGGTAGTTGATGCCGTGCACGATCACCGGCCAGCCGTAGTTCTTGCCCTTCTCGATGATGTTCAGCTCGTCACCGCCCCGCGGGCCGTGCTCCACTTCCCACAGCCGGCCGTCGGGCGCGAAGGTCAGCCCCTGCGGCGTCCGGTGTCCCATGGACCACGTGCCCGGCAGGCCCAACGACGGATTGCCGGGCGCCGGCTTGCCGTCGGGCGTGATGTGAATCACCTTGCCCAAGTAGGTGTCAAGGTGCTGCGCCTGCAACGGGAGTGGGTCGCCCGTCGAGCGATCGCCCACCGCGACGAAGAGATTGCCGTCCGGATCGACGGCGATGCGGGAGCCCGACTGCGACACCGCGCGATTGGTGAACGGAGCGGCCTGGAAGATGGTGGTGACGTTCGAGATCGTGCCAGCGTTCTCGTCCAGGATCGCGCTATCCACCGCGTGGGCGCAGTTCTGGGCATCGACTGTCCGCAGATAGACGAAGAAGATGCGATGGCTGCTGGCGAAGTTCTTGTCCAGCGCCACGTCGAGCAGCCCCGCCTGGCCGCGGAAGTACACCGGCGGCATGTTCGCCGTGATCGTGTGGAGCGTGGACCCGTCCTTGTTCAGGATCCGCAGCCGGCCGGCCTTTTCGGTGATCAGGAAGCGGCCACTCGGCAGCAGTTCCACCGCCCACGGCACGTCGAGGCCGCTAGCGATGGTCGTGACCTCGACGTCCACCGTCTTGTGATACGGCGCACGGGTCTGACCGGGAAAGACCGGATGATCGGTGTCGAGCTCTGGTGCGCGGCGGTCGACGGGCTGTCCTTCGACCGTGAACTTCTCGAACCTCGGGCGCCCCCCCGGGTTGGGCGCAGGGGCCGGCGGGTTCTGGGCCAGCACGGGCGCGGATAGCATCGCAAGCCCGGCGACAGCGTAGGCGATGGCAAGTCGTGTCATGTCAGTCTCCGTTGCTCTTCAGTCCTTCGGAACCGGCACTTCGCTGAGGGTAGCTTTGTCGCTCTCGCCAGATGAAATTGATACCACACGCGACATGGCAGAGCTTCCGCCTTGTGCCCGGCGCACCACCCTTGGCCAGCTGGTCGCTTTCCCGGCGTGGTGCCGTCGTCCGCGCTCCGTCGGCCTGAAGGCATCACTGGTGTGAACTCGCCCCGGCCTTAACGTCTACCTTTCCACCCGCCGCCTGCCAGCCGGCCCAGTGCCCTTTTAGAAAGACAAGATCGGTCCAGCCTCTGCGCCGCAGCGCGATTGCCGCGATGTAGGCGCGCGGTCCGTGCCCGCAGTAGAGGATCAGTCCTTTTCTGCTCGCGGCTGGAATCTCGCGCGCGCGCGACGCCATCTGCATGAATGGGATGTTGATCGCGCCCGGCACATGGCCGGCCGCGAACTCGCCTTCGGATCGAACGTCGAGGATGGGTGGCGCGTCGCCGCGCGCGATGCGCGACATCAGATCGCGCGCGCTGATCAAGTGATGACCGTCCATGGCCGCGCTGCCGGCCGTCAGTGCGAGCAGGCCCGGCGCCCACGCGAAGGCCCAGGCGGCGAACTGCAGCAGGTAGTTTCGTCCTTCGGCCGGCGGACGGCCCCACAACGTCTCGAGGACGAGGAAGAACGCCACGCCGCCGAGAACGGCGGCGGCGATCCCTCGCAGCACGACATTCCGCCATGACCGCGGCGCTTCACTCCGGATCCATCGCCCTTCGAACGCCGCGAGGACCAGCCACATCGCCACCCATGACGTCGGAATCGCCGAGCCGTAGGTGCGGCGATCGACCAGCGCCACGAATACGTAGTACGTCGCGGCGCCAGCAATGCCGGCCAGTGTCCCGATAGGCAATCCTTTGACCACGTGGCCGCTCGGCCAGCCGAGAACGCCGCCGACCACCGTCAAGAGCAGCGCGCCGTGAAGGACGCCGGCAAGCATCGTGTGACGGACCCCGAAGCCGTACCAGATGGAATCGCCGGCGGTCGCAACCGCCGCGACGAGCAGCAGGCCGAGCCATGTCTTCATCATCAGGGGCCGCCCGGTACCCAACGGTGGCAGCGCACTCAGCAGCCTGTGCGTCACGATTCACTGACCTGACGGTCAACGGCCGATCGCGAACACGTGATCGTCCGTGCGGAGGAAGAGTCGCGATCCTGAAACCGCTGGTGATGCGAGCACACGCCCCGCGATCGTGTTCCGCGCGATCACCTGCGGCGTCCGTCCGGCGCGCATGACGATAGTTTCGCCCGACTCGCTCGCGAAAAAGACCTTGCCGTCGCCGGCGACCGGCGATGCGGTGAAGATGTTGCCGAGCCGATGCCGCCACACGGTCGTACCAGTCTTCGCATCGACGCAGGTGACCACGCCGACATCACCCGCCATGTAGAGAAGACCGTCATAGTAGACCAGCGAGGAAATGTACGGCGCACCGGTTGGGACGTGCCAGACCACGTGTGTCCTGGAAATGTCGCCCCGCCCGCCCGGGCGAATCGCCGCATACGGTCCACTGCGGTAGCCGCGCGAAACGAAAATGATGCCGTCGTGATGCATCGCGACCGGAATCGGAAACTGATTGGGCTCGTTGAAATACCACAGGGCCCGGCCCGTCGCGGGATCGAACGCTTCGATACCGGTGCTCGAGTTCACGATCAGCTCTTCGCCCGACGGCGCCGGTACCACGACCGGTGTTGTGTACGACAGGACACCGCGCGGGCGATCCGTCTTCCACCGCTGCTGACCGGTCCGTGCGTCGAGCGAGATCAGATACGACGCCCCCTCGTAGTAGCAGACCAGGATCAGCGAGCCGCTATGCACGATCGGTGAGCTGCCCGCGCCCCAGTTGATCTCGAACGGCGCGTACTCTTTCCCGAGGTTGCGCGCCCAGACCTGCTTGCCGTTCATGTCGATTGCCACGACCTGGCCCGATCCGAAGACCGCGTATACGCGGTCGCCGTCGGTCACGGGACTTGGACTGGCGAGGTTGTGTTTGTCGTGCACTTCCGGCAGGTCGCCTTCGGCCGGCAATTCGAATCGCCATACCGGCTGCCCGGACTGGCGGTTCAACGCGTCGACGACAAATGTGATCCCGCGCGCCGAGCCTCCTGCGGTCGAGAGCGATCGCTCCGCAGACGAAGCGCTGCCGCCCTGTCCGAGGCGAGGGCCCTGTCGGCTCGCACCGCGGCCGACCTGCGACGTCGCGAACACCCGATCGCCCCAGACGATCGGCGACGACGCACCCACGCCACTAAGACGGGTCTTCCAGGCGACGTTGCTGGTGTCACTCCAGGTTTCTGGCAGGCCGCTGTCGATGGAAGCGCCCGTTCCGGCGGGCCCGCGCCACTGTGGCCAGTTGTCGGCCGACATGAAGACCGGGCGAGCGGTCACCAGGGCGAGAGCGACGAAGCAGGCGCGAGTCGGAATGCCCATAACGTGCTCAAGAATTCATAAAAGAATTGTTAGAACGAGCACAGAATAGCCGAAATACGCCGCCAGTCTCGCGTCGTTCTACAACGAGAACGGATCCCTGACCGTCAATGGCAGTGCTCCGTCCGTCGGGCGCACAGCGATTACTCAGACGGCTCGTGGATTCATGACCGCGTTCCCAGACATGGTCGTGCGCCGAGCGGATCAGCCGCCGCCAACCTCCACGGCTTCAGCAGCTTGGACCGAACCAAATTGCGCTGAGCGCCGGCACTGCTCGAAGGCCGGACAACCGCGAACAGTTAGCGGCGCTTCAGTTGCTCGCGCCAGTTCAGCACCACGCGCAGCACTGAATCTACAGCTGTCCCGTCGCCTTGTGCCCCGATGAATCCAGTGCCGCCGGGGCCGAGCACATAAGGGGAGCGAATCGAGTCGGTACCGTATTGCGGGCCCGTACTTTTGAGTGTCAGCACGGCGACCGGTTCGCCAGCCATAATGGCGCCATCACGAACCTGAACCGGCACCCGCATCACGCGTTCGTCCGCAGACCAGTAGTACAGCGCCGCGCCGTTGGGATCCCAGCGCGCGTGCGATCCCCCGCTGGTCGTGATGGCCACTTTGTTCCCGCCGGCAGGAAAGCGTTGGACATAGATTTCTGGCCGCCCGCCTTCCAGAGACGTGTAGGCCAGCCATTCGCCGTCGGGCGACACGACGCCGTTCCGGTCGTGGGCTCGTGTCTGCACCAGCACCCGCGGCCTGCGGTCGCCGGACAGCGGCAGCCCCAGAATGTCGTCTCCGCTGTTCGGCCCAGGTCGGAAATAGATGATCCAGCCGACGCGGGCGACCCAATCGGTTGGAACGCCGCCGCCGGGCACGAGCGGATCACCGTCGGGCGTGCCGTCGGTGCGGATCGCCCTGAGACCCTCAGAGCTGGTCACGGCCAAGCGGGTGCCGTCTGGTGACCACACCGGATAGTCATAGTGGAGTGGTCCTGCATAGACGGGGGTGACGTTGCCCCCGGCCAGCTGCACGAGCGAGAACTCGCCGTCGCCCGTGCCGCTGTCGTGAGCGTGCAAGGCGATCTGTGTGCCGTCTGGAGAGAGCGCGAAGCTGCGCAGGATTCTGAGCGGCAATGACTGCCGCACCTGGCCGCGCTGGTCGTAGAGGTCCCATGTGAAGCCGGCTTCGCTCGTCGCGCCGCTTCGGAAGACGAGCGCATTCGATCGAGCGGAAAACATCGCGCGGCCTGAGGAGCCGAGCCGCACGGTCTCGGAGATGACGACCTGTTCTCCGGTGAGTGCTCCTTTGGCCGGATCGAACGGCTGCGCCATCAGCGCCGTTCCCTTCGCGAACAGCAATAGCCCAGGCATCACGAACTCGACGCGACTCTCCGCGTCGAGCAGCTTCTGCGGCGGTGCGCCGTCGAGTGACGCGCGAAGGATCGCGCCCTTGTCGGTGCGGTAGAGAAAGGACCGCTGATCTGGAAGCCAGACCGGCCAGTGATGCGACGTTTCTCCGGGGCCGAGCGTCGTGACCGGTCGCGGCACGCCGCCGGCCGCGGACACGCGATAGATGCCGCCGGCGGCCGACCCGATCAGAATCGTTCCGTCCTCTCCCCACGCGCCACCCTCGCCGCCGTCGCGCGGCAGGTCGCAAATCACCTGCGGCGAACCAGCGCCGACATCAGTGCGAAACAATTTGCCGGCTCTCGAAAAGGCGATCGAGCGGCCGTCAGGCGACCAGAACGGCAGGAACCCGTTCTCTGTATCCGAGAGCTCGCGCGGCGTGTGGTCGTCGAGCGCGCGAATCCACAGACTCGACACCGACCCTTTTGATCCCTCGAACACGAAACTGCGGCCGTCCGGCGCCAGGGCGGCATACGGCGAGGCCTGGAAGATGCCGAAATTGAGACCGGAGGGGGCCCTTAGCTCGAACGTCGTCACCGGCGGCGCCGCGGTCGGCTCCGAGCGCAACCACGATGCGCCGGCGGCGGCGGCCATGACCAGCGCCGCCAGCCAGCCGGCGCCCTCGCGCCAGCGCGATCGCGGCGGCGCGGTCTGTTCATCGAGATGCGCCGGCTCGCTCGAGGCGAGCTCGAGATCGAGAGCGACATCCGTCATGTGATGCCAGCGTCTTGCGGGGTTCTTCTGCAGACAGCGCTGGAGCAGCCGGCGCAGTGCCGGTGACGTCGCCGCCGGGAGCAGCTGCCAGTCAGGCTCGCGCTCGATCACGCGCGCGAGCACCTCGCCCACGGTCTCGCCCGGGAATGGCGGACGTCCGGTGATCATTTCGAAGACGACGCAGCCAAATGCCCAGACGTCGGCGCGTCTGTCGACGGGCTTTCCTTTCGCCTGCTCGGGGGCCATGTAGGCGGCCGTACCGAGGATGACGCCGGCATGCGTCATCGCCGGGGAAGTGAGCGTCGGAGAGTTGGAGAGCGTGTCCTCGGAGCCCGGTGGCCGGTTCCCGCTGTCCGTTTCGACCGCCTTGGCCAACCCGAAGTCCAGCACCTTCACGGTGCCGTCCGGCCGGATCTTGACGTTGGCCGGCTTCAAGTCGCGATGAATGATGCCGCGCTCGTGCGCCGCATTGAGCGCGTCGGCGATCTGCTGCGCCATGGCCAGCGTGTCATCGAGAGGAATGGCGCCGCGCACCAGCCGCTCGGCGAGCGTCTCGCCCTCGACCAACTCCATGACCAGCGCCCGCGTCCCATTCTGCTCCTCGGCGCCGTACATGTGAGCGATGTGGGGATGGTTGAGGGCCGCCAGCGTTCTGGCTTCGCGTTCGAACCTGGCGACACGGTCGGGATCCGATCCGAACGCCTCGGGAAGGATCTTGAGGGCGACGTCGCGGGCGAGCTTCGCATCGCGGGCGCGATACACCTGGCCCATGCCTCCTTCGCCCAGGAGGGAGAGGATTTCGTAGGCCCCGACCCGCGTGCCGGCGGCAAGTCTCATGTGGGTGGTGCGAATTATACCGTCGGTGCGTCGGCGTGATCTTTCACGACGCGAAGTAGCCACTTGGTCGAGCCGCGGAAGACGGCCCCGCTCGGACGTCGTCGAAAGCGTGCTAGGGCGTTTGGCTGATGCAGTACAGAAATTTCTGCCCGCGCAGGAAGAGCTCCGTGTCCACCATCGCCGGGGACGCATCGAATCCGTCGTCGAGCGTGTTCTTCGCCAGTACTTCATAGCTGGGACCCGACCCGATGACGATCGTGGTCCCTTCGCGGCCTGGGATGTAGATGCGGCCCTGGGCCGCAGCCGGCGACGCGAACACATTTGGCACGCCGTCGAGCCGCTGATTCTGATAGTGCGGCTTGCCGGTTTTCGCGTCGAACGCCGACAGGACGCCCGAATTCGTCTTCAGGAAGTAGAGTGTGCCGTCGACGAGCACCGGGGAGGGCACGTACGGCGTGTCGCGATTCAGCGTCCAGACGACGTTCGGCGTGTTGTCGATGTTGCCCCGTGCGTCGGCCACCCGAATCGCCATGAGATCGTTGCCCTGGAATCCGCTCATGAGGTACACCATTCCGTCGGCGTAGACGGGCGACGGGATCGGGTTCATCGTGAGCCCATCTGACTCCCAGACGACGCTCCCAGTAGCCAGGTCGTAGCTGCGGTTCCGCTTCATCGCCGGCACGATCACCTGCGGGCGGCCGTTGACCTCGATAATGAGCGGCGTTGCCCAGGTGTCGATCTCTTCGCGCTCGACCCGCCACAGCTCGCGGCCGTCACGCTTGTCCAGCGCGACGATGAACGATCCGTCGCCGTTCAGATGATCCCAGACAATGACGATGGTGTTGCCGTGGAGCGCCGGCGTCGAACCCTCGCCGAACTGGTTGCGCATCCGCTTGTCGCCGAGATCCTTTTTCCACTTCGGCGTGCCGTTCATGTCGTAGGCGTAGAGGCCGAACGACTCGAAGTAGGCGAACACGCTATCGCCATCGGTGATGGGCGAGCTCGATGCCCACGTGCCGTTGTCGGTGTGGCTCGCTTCGTGCGGCTCCGCCTCGGTGGCGACGCGTTCCCACAGGGTCCGTCCCGTCTTGCGATCGATGGCGAGCACCAGGAACCTGTGCACACCGCGTGGCCTGAGTCCGCCGCGCGCGGCATGCTGGGCTTCACCACTCACGCCGACGGGAACCGCTGTGAGCACGAAGAGCCGATCGTTCCACACGACTGGCGTCGCACTGCCACGTCCGGGGACTTCGACTTTCCACTTGATGTTCTTCGTTTCGCTCCACTCGAGTGGAGGGTTGGCGGTCGTCGACACGCCGCTGGCGTAGGGGCCGCGCCACTGCGGCCAGTAACGGAGGGAGTCGGCACTTTGGGCGGATGGATGGGCCGTCAACCAAACGGCGGCGGCCGGCACAACCAGCGCGACGAGAGGGCGTATCAAGGCCACGTCGTATCTCCTGCGGGAGTATACGGCGGCGCCTTATGACTTGCTTACGCAGCCCGGGTTGCCGTCGGGAGACGGGCGAAGCGATCGCGCGCCCACACGGCGAGAAGCAGCAGCCCGGTGCCGCCCGCAACGAAGGCAGGACCGTAGCCGGCGCCGCGAATGGCCTGACCCATCAGGATCGGTCCCAGCCCCTGGCCGAGGAAGAAGATGAAGGCGAAAAGCGATACCGTGGTCGCACGCGCCTGCGGATTCAGCTCGGTGGCGCGCGTCTGCAGCGGGCCGTGCATCGTGAAGTAGCCCATGCCGAAGAGGATCATCCCCGGGATGAACAGCCACCACACGCGGAGGAGGCCGATCACCAGGTAGGCAGCGAAGAGCAGCGCGCCGCCGAGTATCAGGATGCCGCGCTCGCCGATCTTCGGCACGAGCTTCTTCACCGAGATGCTGTAGAACAGCCCGCCCACGCCGTAGCCGGCGAGCATCAGGCCGACCTGGCTCGGTCCGAGGAATGCGAAGCGGTCGAGCATCGACGTGCCGAGAAACGCCAACCCGCCGAACACGAAAAGGCCCTCGAGGAAGACGCTGGAGAAAATCATTCGCGCAGCAGGCATCTGCAGGAGATTCCAGTACGCGGCCCGCGAGAAACGCCGCTCGCGCTTCGGCTCCGGGAAGCGCCGCGCCTCGCGTGCCAGCAACACTGCGACCAGAATCGCGGCGGCGCCGAAGACCAGAAAGATCCCACGCCAGTTCAGATGCTCGCCAAACACGCCGCCCAGCGTCGCGCTCAGGATCTGCCCGAGCATCAGTGCGCTGATGAAGCGTGCGAGCGCCGCCTGGCGGATCTCATAGGGGAACTTCTCTCCGATGTAGCTGATCGAGAGCGGAATGATGCCGGCGGCGACGATACCGGTCAGCAGTCGCAGCACGATGAACGTGCCGAGATTGGGAACGATGGCGCAGGCCAGCGTGCCGACTGCGAAGAGCGACATGACCGTCGCCATCACTTTGAGGGGACCGACCCGATCGCCCAGTGGACCGTAGAAGAGCTGGAAGAAACCGTACGGCAGCGCATAGGCCGAGATGGTGAGCGCTGCGCTCTCCTTCGATACAGCGAACTCGCCGGCGATGATCTTCAACAGCGGGTCGATGACCCGCGCATCCGCACTGACCAGGAACGCGGCAAAACCGAGCGTGAGCAGCGACGCCCGCGGGAGATGCGGCACCGAGGGAGTATAGCGTGCGGCATGAGGTTGCACGCGGCTCACCGATCGCCGTAACGTGCCGCCATGGTTTCCTTCGACTACACTCCGCGCACGCGGGTCGTGCTCCGCACCGGTGCGCTCTCGATGTTAGGCGACGTCTGCCGCGACCTCGGATTTCGGCGCACGCTGCTCGTCTCCGATCCCGGCATCGTGCGCGCCGGCTTCGCGGCCCGCGCACAGGCACGGCTCGAGGATGCGGGCATGGCCGTCGTCCGGTTTGATGATTTCGGCGCCAATCCTGACACGGCAATGGTGGAACGTGGACGTCAGGCCGCCGCGGCTGCCGGCGTCGATTCGATCGTCGCCGTCGGCGGCGGCAGTTCACTCGACTGCGCCAAGGGTATTAACTTCGTCGTCACCAATGGCGGAAGCGCACGCGACTATCGTGGCTACGGCCAGGCGCTTCGGCCCATGCTGCCGATGGTCGCCGTGCCAACCACGGCGGGCACTGGCAGCGACGCGCAGAGCTACGCCCTCATCTCGGATTCCGAGACGCACGAGAAGATGGCCTGCGGCGCACCGGGCGCGGCCTTTCGCGTCGCGTTGCTCGACCCCGAACTGACCACGTCACAGCCGCGCGATGTCACGGCGGTGGCGGGCTACGATGCGCTCTCCCACGCGGTCGAGACGTTCGTCACGACCCGCCGCACGGCCATGTCGGACCTCTTTGCGCGGGAGGCATGGCGGCTGCTGAGCGGATCGTACCTGCGCGTGCTCGAACAGCCGGACGATCTCGGCGCGCGTGCCGCGATGCTGGCCGGATCTCATTTCGCGGGCCTGGCGATCGAGCAGTCGATGTTGGGGGCGACGCACGCCTGCGCCAATCCGCTGACGGCGCGCTACGGCACGACACACGGCGTGGCCATCGCGCTGATGCTGCCTCACGTCGTCCGCTGGAACGGCGACATCGTCGCGGACGGATATGCGGAGCTCATCGCGGTGGCGGGCTGGAATGCGAGTGGCGATCCTGGTGAGCAGCTGGCGGACCGCGTCCAGCGATTGGCGATGGCCGGCGACCTCCCTGTCCGCCTGCGGGATGCGGGCGTTGTCGCCCACGACCTGCCGGCTCTGGCCGCCGCCGCAGCGACACAGTGGACCGGCACGTTCAATCCCCGGCCGTTCAGCGCCGAGGCGGCGCTGGCGCTCTACGAGCGAGCGTTCTGAGACCTGCAACGCCTGAACACGGAGGGCCTCCGTGTGAGTGCTTTTGGTCGCGTCTCAATCCGGCAGGTCGATCTGCTTCGGTTCCGGTAGCCAGAAGCTTGCTGCGACGCCCAACACATACGCCGTCATTCCGACGAACGCCGCAGCGTGTGCGAGTTGGATCGGGACGCTGCCGCCCCACATCGACGGGACCAGCGACGTGGTGACCAGCGCTGCGCAGGTCCCGATCATGCGGCCGCCGACATTTGCCGCAAAGCTTTCGCCTGTGCCCCGCAGGTGCGTCGGGTAGACACGCGGGAGGTAGTTGCCCCAGAAACTGAACTGCGCAATCGTCGCCATGCCGATGAGGAAAATGCCCCATTGCGCGAGCGGCAGGCCGACCGTCGGCACCAGGAAGAACACCGCCGGAAGCAGAAAGAGGCCAGGAATCTGAAACAGGTAGAGGAGCTTGCGGCGCCCGATGATGACGCTGGCCAGAATCGCGAGCAGGATGCGCCCGGCCAGTCCGCCGAATTCCTGAAACGACTGGACGCCGCTGATCGTCTGCTCCTGTGCGGTGCGCGCCATCGTGCGCACCTCGTCGAGGCCCGGCACGACGCGCGGCATCTGTTGAATGGCGCCGAACGCCGCGGCGTACGCGCACGCCATCATGATCGTCGTGACGATGGTCGTGCGGCGGAATTCAGGGTTGAACAGTTCGGCGAAGCTCGGTCGTTTCAGGGTGCCAGCGCGCTTGCGTTCCTGCCAGGCGGGGGACTCGGGCAGGAACGGACGGATGAGGATCAGCGGGATGGCGGGAATCACGCCCGACACCAGCGTGTAGCGCCACGCTTCCTGTTCGCCCTGGATCGCGGGGAACGACGACTCGTAAGTGACGATCAGGTAATACGCACCCGTCACCATGATGCCGCCGATCGATCCGAAGGCCTGGGTGAACCCGACGACCCGCTCGCGCTGCTTCGGATCGGTGAACAGCTCGGAGAGCCAGGCGACCGCCGCGACGAACTCGACGCACACGCCCACGAACGTGCAGCAGCGCCAGAACAGCAGCATGCCAACCGACGTGGACATGCCGGCAAACACCGCCGAGATGGCGTAAAGCAGAATGCTCCACACCAGCACCCGGCGGCGGCCCAAGAGATCCGTGAGGTAGCCGCCAAGCAGTCCGAAGATGCCACCGGCCACAGCCGGAATGTACTGCATCGTGCCCACCCACTCGTTCACCATCAGGCTGTTGGGGGCGACGCCGAGCAGGTCGGCGAGAGCCGGCCGGACAATGATCGGGAGCATCAGCAGTTCGTAGGAGTCGAACGCGAAGCCGAGTGCAGCCACCGCGCAGATGGTCCACTGGAGCGGAGTGAGCGGGACCGCCGGGCGTGAAGTCTCCATGCGCGTCATATACGTTCCTGCCCGGCGAAGTATTTCGCCAGCGTCGCCTGTCCGGGGCAGGCGCGAGGCGTCAGGAGCGACACGACGATCATCAGCAGCGCCGAGACAAGCGTCATCGGCACGACCGGCAGCAGACCGAACACCATGGCGCCGGTGGTGGCCCGTGTCACCACCTCCACGCCGCCCAGCGTGACAATCGGCACAAACGTCCCGGGTGCCGGCGCCGGAATGGTCGTCTGGACGACGGCGACAGCAGCCACCGCGGCGGCCGTCCAGGCCGTGCTCGCGAGGGCGCCCCACCTGGTGCTGCGGCGCCAGAAGATGGCGGCGACCAGCAGCGGTGACAGCGCCGCGTACCCCGCGAATGCGTACTGCGTCGCGAGATCGAAGATCGACTGCGGTATGCGCAGCGCAATCAGGTATGCGATCAACGTGAGGACGATCACGAACAGCCGACCGGTCCGCACCTGCGCGAGGTCGCCGTATCGTCTGGTGCCGCCATAGTAGGCGAAGACGTCCTGGGTGAACATGGTCGAAAGGGCCAGGATTTGCGAATCGCTGGCCATCACCGCGGCCATGACCGCCGCGGCGAGGAGTGCCGCGAGGAACGTCGGCGCGAACCCCTCCACCAGCCGCAGGATCACGTCGTCTCCTCCGGCCTGCACCCGCAAACGTGCGCGGTCGGCCGCCGCGAGCGTCTGACCGGCGCTGGCCAGCGTCGCCCGCGCTTCGAGCTTGGCCTGGATCGCGGGTACGCTGGTCGCCTGGTTGGCGACGACGCCGAGGAAGACCGACGGCAGCCAGATCAGGAGCATGCAGATCGGGTAGAGCACGATCGTCTTCTTGAAGTGGGCGAGCCGTTTCGCCGTGAGGCAGAAGATAGCGATGTGCGGAAACGCGATCGACGACAGCGGGATGAACGTGTAGCTGAAAAAATAGAACGGCGAGATCCGTTCGCGGGTGAGCAGCGGAGCGGTGTCAGGGGTTTCGAACAGGCGTTCCATGGCGCCGCTGAAGCCGCCCATGCCGGCGCCCACGACCGACACGGCGATCGCACCAAACAGCAGGAAGAGCACAGACTGAAACGCGTTTACCCACGCTGTGCCGCGCATGCCCCCGAGAAACACATAGGTCATGACGACGAGTGAGACGATGGCGCCGCCGAGCCAGAAGGGAACGGCGCCATTGCTGACCGTCTGGAGCGTCGTGCCGCCGCCGATCACGGCGATGATGATGTACGGCACGAGGAGGACCGTTTGCACCGCGAAGATCGCCGTGCCGATGTGACCGCATTCCCAGCGGTCGCGGAACATCTGGACCGGCGTGATGAAGCCATGGCGCTTGCCGAGCGACCAGAGCCGCGTCCCGATCACGAGCAACGAGACCGGGATGACGAGGGCCGAGGAAGAGGCCATCAGGCCGTACGTCACGATCCCGTTGGCGAAAGCGTGGCCGGACGCCCCGAGAATCGAGAACGCGGTCATGTTCGAGCCGAACAGGGAAAGCAGGAAGACGGCGGGACCGAGCGAACGGCCGGCCAGGAAAAAGTCTTCGGCGCCAGCAGCGCGCTGCCGGAACGCGAAGACGCCGATGTACAGCACGACTGCCAGGTAGGCGACGACAACGGCGACGGCAATCATTCCGGGCGCGGCCCTTCGACGTCGAGCGCCGCCGGCCAGAGCAGCCGAACGAGCAGGATCAGCACCAGCGAGGTCGCCAGCGTGAACGCCGCGTGATACGCGAGCCCGATCGGCAGGACGCCAAACACCAGCGGCCTCGCCTGCCGCCAGAACCAGAAATCCTGGTGCAGCAGGAACAGTGCGGCGATGATGAGGGTGGCGAGGACGATTCTCATGCCCGGCGTGTGCGATGTACTACCACAGCCGGCGGATTCGCGTTTACACGGGCACTGCCCTAAAACGGGCTCCGGCGTTCAGATGCCGTGCCCAATCCCGGGCGCCGCGGCGTGAATTCTATGTCCACCATGGTGGAGAGCTTTTCTTATACTCCCGTGATGACGACTCCAGCAGCCGCTCCGCAACCTCAGATCGACCTCGCGCGGGAGACGCTCGATGCGCACGTGCGCGAGACCGTCGCGTGGCACTTCAATCCCGAGACCGGCTGCCCCTTCTGGCTGGACTACGCGTCGCGGCTCGGATGGGATCCGCGGGATCGAATCCAGACCTACGCCGATCTGCGTCAACTCGGACCGTTCGAGGACGAGTGGCTCCGCGGCGGCCCCGTTCAGCGTTGGGTGCCGAAGGGACTGGCAGGAAAGCCCGTGTACGTGTTCGAAACCGGCGGCACCACCGGCGTTCCCAAGACGCGCATTGCCTGCGACGATTTCCGTACCGATTACGAGCTCTTCAGCGCGACGCTGCCGGACGACAAGTTTCCGAGGGGATCGAACTGGCTGATGCTCGGACCGTCGGGGCCGCGCCGCCTTCGCCTGTCAGTCGAGCACCTCGCCCAGATCCGCGGTGGCATCTGCTTTTGCGTCGATCTCGATCCGCGGTGGGTGATCAAGCTGATTAAGAAGGGCTGGAACGATCACCTGCAGGCCTACAAGGAACACGTGATCGATCAGGCCGTGACGATCCTGCAGGCCAACCACGACATCCGCTGCATGTTCACGACGCCGAAGCTGCTCGAAGCACTTGCCCTCAAGCTCGAGTCGATGGGCACGACGATCCGTCAGATGGGTATCACCGGCATTTTCTCCGGCGGCACCGAGTTCACGCCGCAGTGGAACCGCTTCGCGCACGAGGAATTGCTCGACGGCGCCTACATGACCCCCACCTACGGCAACACGCTGATGGGTCTTGCCGCAAGCTCTCCAAGTGGTCCGCACAACAACTACAAGATCACCTATTACGCGCCACAGCCGCGCGCGGCGATCGAGGTCGTCGACTTCGATGATCCCGACCGGCTCGTCGAGTACGGGCAGACCGGACGCGTGAAGCTGACGACGCTCACACGCGAGTTCTTCGTGCCAGGCTTCCTCGAGCGCGACGAAGGCGAGCGTGAGCCACCGTACGAACGCTATCCCTGGGACGGCGTCAGCGGCGTCCGTCCGTTCCACGGGTTCGCGGCCACAACGACGGTCGGCGTGTACTGACAAGCTCGCTGCGACGCCCGGCTCACGCTGAGGGTGCCCTCAGCCAGGGTGCAGGGCACAGCCGTCGCAGGCCACGGCGGAGCTCTTCAGACGAAAGTCGAAGGGAACTCGCGCGTAGCAATCGGTACAAAATTGCGATAAGGATCCAGTAGTGAGCGTTTCGTTGTGCTGACCATCCCCGCCATCCGTTGGGGCCAGCCCTACGCGAGCATGGAGGTCGACGACCTCGTGCACTTCGCGACCGGCGACCCGATTGCGCGCATCAGCCGGGCCAATGGCGGGCTCGTGCAGCGCGACATGCGCAAGGCGCCACAGGCGCGCGACGCGCTGCGCGCCATCCCGATCGACGATCTGATCGATCGTGTCGCGACGGCGGGGGCGCTCTATCTGAACGCGACTCTGCCGCTCGGCGACGGCACACAGACTCCCGACGAATTCGTGCGGGCTCAGTCGGCGACGACTGGACTGCCCGAGCGGCTCGCGCGCGCGAACATGAAGAAGAACGGGTTCGTACTGACCGAGATGCGCCGCATCCTGTCGGCGTTGACGCGCGGGCTCGATTTCGGCGTGCTCACCTCGGGACATGGCGAGGAGCGCGGCGTGCCGATCAGTTACCAGGCCCAGAGCTCCGTGCTCGGGCTTGTGCTGCCGTCGAACTCACCCGGCGTGCACACGCTGTGGCTGCCGGTGATCCCGCTCCAACTCGGTCTTGTCCTCAAGCCCGGGTCGCAGGAGCCGTGGACGCCGTACCGGATCGCCGAAGCTCTCTTC
>Ga0207701_10003149_pt1 | contig 17003 bp, 13 predicted proteins | sample KBSSwiSSwithPhiX_FD_184294 | JGI IMG/M metagenome (GOLD analysis project Ga0207701, IMG submission 184294) | Switchgrass rhizosphere bulk soil microbial communities from Kellogg Biological Station, Michigan, USA, with PhiX - S5 (SPAdes) (version 2) | ecosystem: Environmental > Terrestrial >... | reverse complement strand
CTTTACGGTTGCCGCGGCAAATGGCTGATGGCCGATCTTGGCCTGACCTTCGCCGATCCCGATTATCCCGGCATCGATTTGATCTTGCCCGACCTCGAGTTCATCGAGCAGCGGCGCGACGACCTCGTCGGCATCGTCCTTACTCACGGTCATGAGGACCATATCGGCGCGATCCCCTATCTCGCCGCCGACCTTAAGGTACCGCTCTATGCGACACCGTTCACGGCGGGGCTGATTGCTGGCAAGCTGGAGGAGGAGGGCCTCACCGGGCAGGTTGAGCTCAACATCATCGAGCGCGACGGCTGGATCGACCTCGATCCCTTCCGTGTCGAGTTCGTCGCGCTGGCCCACTCGATTCCCGAAGGCAACGGCCTCCTCATCGAAACGCCGCACGGCCGCATCTTCCACACCGGCGACTGGAAGATCGACGAAACTCCAGTGCTCGGCGAGCCGTCGAGCGTCGAGACTCTGACGAAGATCGGCGACGAAGGCGTCCTCGCGCTCGTCTGCGACTCCACAAACGTCTTCCAGGAACAGGCGTCCGGTTCGGAAATGGGCGTCCATGACGGCTTGTTTGGCGCCGTCAACGCAGCGCGCGGACGTGTCATTGTCACGACTTTTGCCTCCAACGCAGCCCGGCTGGAGACCATTGGCCGCGTCGCCAACGAAACCGGCCGCAAGGTCTGCGTCGCCGGCCGGTCGCTCGATCGTATCCTTCGTGTCGCCAGGGCAAACGGCTATTTGCTCGACTTCCCGGAGCCGGTTCGCTTCGACGAAGCCATGCGCCTGCCGCGCCACGAAGTGCTGGTGGTCGCGACTGGCGGGCAGGGGGAACAACGCGCCGCGCTGGCCCGTATTGCCTTCGGACAACACGAATTGAAGGTCACTGAGGGCGACACGGTCATCTTCTCGTCCAAGATCATTCCCGGCAACGAGATGCCGATCGGCCGTATTATGAATGCGCTCAGCGACGCGGGCGTCATCGTCGTCACCGACCGGCAGGTGCATATCCACGTCTCCGGGCACCCCGGCCGCCCCGAACTTGCAGAAATGTACAAGTGGATCCGGCCACAGATCGTCGTGCCCGTTCATGGCGAAGCGCGGCACATGGCCGAGCAGGCCCGCTTCGCTCTGAAGCGGGGCGTGCCGCAAGCCATCTACCAGAAGAACGGCGACGTGATCCGGTTGGCGCCCAATGGCCCCGAAAAGATCGGAGACGAACGGACGGGCCGCCTGGTTCTCGACGGAGACGTCATCCTGCCTGCCGACGGTTCGACGGTGAACGAGCGGCGCAAACTCTCGATCAACGGCTTCATCGCCGTCGCCGTGCCGGTCGACGGTCGCGGCGCGCTCGCCGGCGACATTGTCATCCGGCCGCTTGGCGTACCCATCGAGCAGGACCGCGACGATTTCATTGCCGACGCAACCGACGCTGCCCGGCGTGCCGTCAGCGAGGGTGTGGAGGAAGAGAAGACGCGCGAAGCTGTGCGCCTTGCCGTGCGCCGCTGCGCGACGCTCTGGACGGGCAAGAAGCCGGTCGTTGAGGTGATGCTGGCCAAGGTCGGGGAATGAAGCCCGGATCGATCCTGGCGATCTACTTCCTGTTTTGGGTCGCCAGCGCCTTCCTCCTCCTGCCGTTCGGGGTCAGGACGGACGAGGAAATGGGAACGACAAAGATTCCCGGACAAGCCGATAGCGCCCCGCACAAGTTCGACATTCCAAGGCATCTGGCGAGGGCAACGGTCGTCGGGACCGTCCTCTTCGCTTTATATTACGCCAATTGGTACTTCGGCTGGATCAGCGTCGACGATCTCGACTTCTATCACTGATTAGCGGGAAATGGCCTGCGACAGCGCCACATATAGCTTGCCCATGTCCGAGGACATTAGCGTTACCGCCAGCAAGCCGCCATCGCGCTCCGCGTGGACCCGGCGCAGCATCGCCTCGAAGTCGTGGACGTAGCGATTGGCGGATTCATGGAATTCGTGGTCGGTGTCGTAGTGCGAGGCGATGGCCTTGGCTTCCGTGCCGCCAATCAGGCGTGAGGCGCGCCGCGTGAAGACGCCGCGATCGCCCTTCATGTAAGACGCCCAAGCCCGGTCATCGACTTCGTCCGACAGGATCTTGCCGACGTCGATCGAGGCCGAATGCATGGAATCGATCAGCAGCGAAACGCGTTTGGCGAAATTCTCGCTGTCGTGCTGCCGCTGTGCTTCGGTGGTTTCCTGCAGGTGCGCGTCGAGCGCGGCGGCGCTCTGGCCAATGTTGATCATTTGCGCGGTGAGGCGTTCGGAGACACCACGGGCGGCCTCGAGCGCGCGAGTGGCGGTCGTTTCGACCTCTGCGAGCTGACGAGCGACGGTCTCGCGTACAACCTGCTCCAAGGCCAAGCGGGTTGCTTCGGATAGTTTTCCGGCGCTCTCCGGAATGACGGCGTTGATCGATTCGCGGGCACGCTCCGCGGCGTGAGCGGCGGCTTCCTTGACCTGAAGAAGCGAGGCAACGAGCGCAGGCCCGGTCTCGGCCGACAGACGCGACGCCTCCGCATCGGCCGTGCGGACCGCTTCGGCGAGTTCCGCCAATCTCTTCTCTGCACCGCCGACACCGGTGTCGACCGCCGCCAGCAAGGCCGCAAGCCGATCGTGCTGCGCTTCGATTGCGCCAGCGCCGGCTTCCAGGCGGCTACCGGCCTCCAGCGAAGCCCGATGCGCCCACTCGATTTCCGGTCGAGCTTGCTGGGCAGCAGCGAGCATGCCTTCGGCGCCCGATTGCGCGCTGCCGATTTCGGTCGCCAATTGCTCGACCGATTGCCGCAGCACCGCAGTGCGCTCAGCCAGCCCGTCGATGCTACCCTCATGGGCGCCCGATTGTTGCGACAGGCCTTCAAGTTCAGCCCGCATCCGGTTGAGAGCATTGACGATCGAGGCGGCACGAGCTTCGCCATTCGCCGCCATTTGGACGAATTGCTCATCGAGCGTGGAGACGCCCATGCCGATGTCGGCGACCATGCGCTGCGACGTCCGTTCCTGCTCGGCAATCCGCGCGGTCAGGTTATCCAGTGAGCCTGAAGCCGATTCCAGTTTCTTTCCCAATGCATCCGCGGCCTCAACGCCAACCCGGCCGAGCCCGGCCGTGGCCTGCTCCAGCAGCGCCGCAACGGCAGCCGCCTGCAAATCGATTCCGCTGCGAATTTCTTCCAGGGCTTCGGCGGCACGCTGCAGCAGCGCGTCCATGGTCGAGCCGGACAGGCTCGCGCTCGCAGAAATCTGGGCGCTGGCCGCCGCTCCGGCGGACTGGATATCCGCGACCTGCGCAAGCAGTCGCTGGGCTGCCTCGCTGACCACGGTATCGGCTTCGCGCGCCCGCTCGGTCAGCGATCCGACCTGCGCTTCGAACTTTGCGGCCTTCTCCGATGCTTCGCTGCCGGTGGCGCGCAGCGCGGCCGCCATTGCCTGCGCGCTCGCTTCTGCTCGTGGCAAGTCTTCCAGCAGCACGCCAATGTCGACTCGTGCGGTATTCGCGGCCTTGTCGAGCGCTTCGCCATGTTGAGCCAGCCGCTGGGACCCGGCCTCAAGGTCGCGGGTGACGCTGCCCAGGCGCGTCGCAGCTTCGTCGCCCAGGCCCATCAATTGGTTGGCCATGACGTTGAGAGAAGCATGATTCTCGTCGATCCGCTGAGAAAGCACCCCAAGCAGCGCCTCCAGCGACCGCGCCTCGCTGCGCATGGTGATGACGGACCTTGTGAACGCCTCGGCCTCCCGTCGCCGGGTGCGGCCGAAGATCAGCCAGGTAAGGCCGAGCAGGGCCAATGGCCCCGCCGCAACCGCCATCCACTGGGCAATCGCCGGCGATGTCAGCGGCTGGTTGGCGAGTTCGCGACCGGCGGACCAGGCCGTATAGGCCAGCCAAAGGGCCGCCAGCAGCCCGAGCGCCCAACCCAGCACTGCGCGGCCGCCAGCCCCGCGCGGTTGCCGCTCTTCTTGGGGAGCCAGCCATTCGGCGTCGTGTGCGGTATAATCCTCATGCCCCGCCAAGGCCTCGATCGGCGCGTCCTCGGCGGGTTGCGGAATCGGTTCGGCGCGGTGCGGGGTGGCGGTCATGACGGGTAATTTACCAGTTTTATCAAAGCGCGAAAGGATGTTCGCAGCCGGACTGGAAAGGCGGGGCCGGACTGCACTACAGTCGGCTGCGCGGGCGGAGGGAAAGGTGGGGACGGAATGGCGCTCGGCGCCCTCATTTCGGCATATCAGGAAGATGAGCAGGCGGGTCTGAGAGCCCTGTTTCCGCTCGCCGGCCAGACATTGGTCGAATATCAGGTCCGATGTGCCGCAGCTGTCGGTGCGGCTCCGATCGTCATCATGGTCGAACGCATTCCGGCGATGCTCAACGAGGCGTTCGAACGACTTCAGGATGAGGGAATTACGGTCGTCCCGGTGAGCGACGGTGCCGAGGCAGCAAGCCGTTTCGAGCCTGGAACCCTCATCCTGCAAATCGCCGATGGCCTGGCGCCGGATTTGCCATTGCTCTCCAGATTAGCCGAAATCGGTGAACCTGCGGTTGCGACTGTTCCAGACGACGACCAGCATCAGAATTTCGAGCGGATCGACGGAATCAGCCGCTGGGCCGGAGCCTCGCTTGTTGAAGGCCACGTACTCAGTTCGACCGCTGCCATGCTCGGTGACTGGGACCTGCAATCGACCCTTTTGCGCCGGACTGTGCAGGACGGTGCGCGACATGTCGCCGCGGGAGGGGCGGGCGTCCTGCTCGCCGACAAGCCCGACGACCTTGCCGATTACGAACGTCGGCTACTGGTCGCGACGCGAGGCGAACGCAGCGACTGGAGCAGCCGCTACATCCTGCCCATCGTCGAGGAGTTCGCCACCGAACGACTGATGGAAGGTGCGCTCAAACCGTCGTATTTGGTCGGCGGAGGTCTCCTTCTCACCTTTGCCGCCGCCTTCTGCTTTTCTCGGGGCTGGCTGTGGGAAGCGCTGGCTTTGCTGGTTCTCTCGACACCGCTCGATCTCATTGGCGCCCGCCTCGCCAGCCTTCGGCTTCAACCGTTGCCCCCACGCCACCTCGCCAAGCGCCTGCTGTGGCCCGCCGCGGGCTTGGCCTTGCTTGCGCTCGGCTGGTGGGAAAGCCGGCACGGCGGCGGCTGGGGGGCATTGTTCGCGGCCCTAACGGCCGCCGCCTTTGCGGAAGCCATGCGCATCGAGAAAACGGGTTCCGAGGTGCCCTCGCAGCCCTGGCTTCTGTCGCGCCGGAACGCGATTTTCCTGGGCATTCCATTTGCCATTGGCGGCTGGTGGATTCCTTATCTGATCGTGCTTGCAACCTATGCGGCGGTATCCTTTTTCGTCTTGCAGCATTTTCGTCACCGGTTGGTTCGCGATTGACGACGCGTTAACCCCAATCGTCTAACGTTAAATCCGATGGTGCCCGAGGAATGGCCGCTCGCTGCTTTGGCAGTCGACCCCCCGGTCGAATCCGCGCGCACGCGCGGAAGCCGCCGCTTGGCCAGCGTTCGCCGCGATTTCTTCCTCGATCCAGCCTATCGGCTGACCGAACAGGAGCGGGCGTTGATGACCGCCATGCTTCATGATTTGGTGGGTTCGGTCGCTGGCGAAATCCTCGCGGCGGCTCCCGGCAAAGGCGAAACGGCGCCCGAAGGAACAGCCTTGGCATCCCGCCTGCATTCCGCCGGCCTGCTCGACCGCGAGCCGCTGGTGGCCATGCTTCTCCGCCGGGCCGATGAGCACCGCATCGGAGCTGCCTTTGCCGGACGGGCCGGACTTCGCAAACTGCCGTTGCTCCCGCGGCTGGTCGGCGACAGCGACGCAGGCGTCGCCGCCGCAGCCATGACCCTTGTCGTCGCCCGCGGCCGCCGCCGTGACGCTTTTGGCCAGCCACGCATCGAACTCGCCGATTTGCCCCAGGGAGAGGCGGCCATCCTCGCCTTTGCGGTAGCCGCTACGCTAGGTGACGACTTCGCCGAGGCCGCCCAGGCTCCGCTTGCCGGCCGTTCTCCGGAAGAGGCGCTCGATGCCGCCGTTGCTGCACTGGCGGACGCGCTTCAGGCCGCCGGTCGATTGGACGACAAGTTGATCGAGGCCGCCGCCGAAGATGGTGAAGCCAGCCTTCTCGCCACATTACTCGCCCGACGCGCGGGCATCTCGGCCGACACGGCATGGGGATATTTGGTCGGCGGACAGGAAGACGGCCTGGCGCTCCTTGGTCGCATGGCGGGCTTGTCGCGACCGACGGCTGCGCGCCTGATTGCGGAGTTTGGCGCACTTTCGGGCGCATCGGTCGAGGATGAGATCGGCCGTTTCGACGGCCTGGGCGACAAGGAAGTTTCCGCGGCCCGCGATTGGTGGCGACTTCCGGCCCACTATCGCGCCGCGCGCACCGCATTGGGGCATGGCCGTGGCTAGCGCTGCCCAGACCCCGCCACCGGTCACCGGTCGCGTCGATGCGGTCGGTCGCCTGGTCGAGGCCGACACCATGCTGCTCGACCTTCAAATGGAAGCTGGCTCCGAGCTCGGCGGCAAGCTGGCGCTGCCGCAGCTTGCCGCTGTCGCGCGCCTGGTCCGCAAGCTCGGCATCGCCGTGTCCCGGCCGGCGGTCGTGGCCGGGCAGGACCATGACGTCGAAATGTGGGTCCGTGCGGAACCGCAGGGTGAGGATGTGATCCTGACCATCGAAAAATGGCGCAATCGCGTGCCTTCGCCGTCGCGACTGGAGGTTGCCGCCGGCGAAGACGATCTAATCGGCAAGGCTCTCCGCAATAGCTGGGCGACAGACGCCGAGCTTCGCTTGAGCTCTGTCTCGGACGAGCTCGCACAACTCGTCGGCGTCAGTGTCGCGGAGGCGGTCGGTCAGCCGCTGACCCGCCTTCTCCGCCTCGAGGAAGGCGAAGACGGCGCCATGCCCTTGCTGAGCGCGCTTGCTGCCCGATCGGCCTTCTCCGGCCAGGCTGCGATGGCCAGGGGCGGCAACGGCCAGCGAATCATGCTGAGCGGGGAGCCCCTTCGTTGCGAGGAAGGCAAGTTTGCCGGCTTCCGTGGCCGCGCGCTCGCCGACCATTTGCCAGTGCCGGAAGCAGCCAACGAGCCCGGCGGCGGCGCCGCCACCATCGATCCCGCGCTGGACCAGGCCCTGCGCTCGCCTTTGGCTCGCATCATTTCCGCCGCCGAGGGCATCGTCGAGCGATCAGACGGCCCGTTGAGGAGCGACTACGCCGCTTATGCGGGCGACATTGCCGCCGCTGCCCGCCATCTCCTTTCGGTCATTCGCTCGATGGTCGACCAGCCGGGCGAGACCGCCGACACCATCGACCTTGCCGCACTTGCCGGCGATGCCGTTGCTCTCGTCCAGCCGCAGGCCGACGAACGCAATGTCGTCCTGGCCATGACCGGCGAAGCCACCATCCATGTCCATGGCGACCGTCGCGGCGTCATCCAGGTTCTTGTGAACCTGCTCGGCAATGCCGTCCGCCATTCGCCCGAGGGCGGTAGCGTGACCGTTGAGCTGAGCCGCGGCGAGGCCACAGGCAATGTTGCCATTGCCGACCAAGGCAAGGGCATTGCCACAGAAGACCAGGAACGCATCTTCGAGAAGTTCGAACGGCTCGAGGACGGCGGCGGAGCAGGGCTCGGCCTGGCCATCGCCCGCCGGCTCGCCCGCTCCATGGGCGGTGAAGTCTCGCTGCAAAGCACCCCCGGCGAAGGGGCGCGCTTTACCGTTTCGCTACCGCTGGCCTAGCCTTTAACGCTGATCGAGCGGGACATAGTCCCGGGCCGTGGCACCGACATAGAGCTGGCGCGGCCGGCCGATCTTCTGCTCGGGGTCAGAGATCATCTCGTTCCACTGCGCCACCCAGCCGACGGTGCGGGCCAAAGCGAAGAGCGCCGTGAACATCTCGGTCGGGAAGCCGATCGCATTGAGGATGACGCCCGAATAGAAGTCGACGTTCGGGTAGAGCTTCTTCTCAACGAAATATTCGTCGTGGAGGGCGATATGCTCCAGCTCTTTGGCAACATCGAGCACCGGATCGGAGATGTTGAGTTCCTTCAGCACCTCGTCGGCAGTCTGCTGCATGACCTTCGCCCGCGGGTCGTAATTCTTGTAGACGCGGTGGCCGAAGCCCATCAGCCGGAACGGGTCGTTCTTGTCCTTGGCGCGGGCGATATATTCCGGAATGCGCTTAACGTTGCCGATCTCGCGAAGCATGTTGAGCGCCGCTTCATTGGCGCCGCCATGTGCCGGGCCCCACAGGCAGGCAATGCCGGCGGCGATGCATGCGAATGGGTTCGCGCCCGACGAGCCGGCCAGGCGGACAGTCGAGGTCGACGCATTCTGCTCATGGTCGGCATGGAGGATGAAGATCCGCCGCATGGCGTTCTCGATGATCGGATTGACCTCATAGGGCTCTGCCGGCACGCCGAAGGTCATGCGCAAGAAGTTGCCGGTGTAGCTGAGGCTGTTGTCAGGATAGAGGAAAGGCTGTCCGACAGAATATTTGTGCGCCATCGCCGCGATCGTCGGCATCTTGGCAATCAACCGGTGCGAAGCGATCAGCCGCTGCTGCGGATCGGTGATGTCCGTGCTGTCATGGTAGAAGGCGCTGAGCGCACCAACGACACCGCACATGATCGCCATCGGGTGCGCGTCGCGGCGGAAACCGCGATAGAAGGTCGCGAGCTGCTCGTGCAGCATGGTGTGGCGCGAAATCGTGTAATCGAACTCGTTGAGCTCGGCCTTGTTCGGCAGGTCGCCGTGCAGCAGCAGATAGGCGACTTCCATGAAGGTCGACTGCTCGGCCAGCTGGTCGATCGGGTAGCCGCGGTGGAGCAGGATGCCCTTGTCGCCGTCGATGAATGTGATCGCACTCTGACAGCTTGCCGTCGACGTGAAGCCCGGGTCGTAGGTGAACAGCCCGGTTTCGCCGTAGAATTTGCGGATGTCGACGACGTCGGGTCCGACCGAGCCTTCCATCACTGGATAGGTGCGGTCGCTTCCATCGAGTCCGAAACTGGCGGTCTTGTCGGTCATGCGGTCACTTCTTTCATCTGGTCGGCGATGCGCGCCAGGCTCTCGGATTGCCCGAGGAGAAGCAGCACATCGAAGATCCCCGGCGAGGTCGTCTTGCCGGTCAACGCGGCACGTAACGGCTGCGCGAGCTTGCCGAGCTTCACCCCGGCATCCTCGGCGACTTTCCGCACCGCAGAATCGAGCGCGTCATGTTCCCAATCCGGCAATTGTGCAAGTGCAGCATAAGCCCGTTCGAGCAGGGGGCGCGTGTCCACGCCCAGAAGGTCCGCCGCCGCCGGCTCTATATTCAGCGGCCGGCTTGCGAACAGGAAGCCTGCGCCGTCCGCCAGCTGGTTCAACGTCGCCGCCCGGGCCTTCAATTCCGGCATGGCCCGGACCAGCTGGCCCTTTTGGTCCGCGTCGATCCCCAGCCCCGGAGCGATCAGCTCGGCCAGGCGGCCATCGTCCGCCTCGCGGATGTAATGGCCGTTGAGATTCTCCAGCTTCTTGAAGTCGAATCGCGACGGCGATTTGCCGACATGGTCGAGGTCGAACCACTCCACCGCCTGTTCGCGGCTGATGATCTCGTCGTCGCCATGGCCCCAGCCTAGCCGAAGCAAATAATTGGTCAGCGCTTCGGGCAAGATTCCCAACTCATCGCGGTAGGCGTCGACGCCGAGCGCGCCATGCCGCTTTGAAAGCTTTGCACCGTCGGAGCCGTGGATCAGCGGAATGTGTGCGTAGGTCGGCTCGGACCAGCCCATGGCGCGGATAATCGCCAACTGGCGGAAGGCGTTGTTCAAATGGTCGTCGCCACGGACGATGTGGGTTACCCCCATGTCATGGTCGTCGACGACGACCGCCAGCATGTATGTTGGGGTTCCGTCGGAGCGCAGGAGCACGAAATCGTCGAGCTCGGCGTTGGCGACGGCGACGCGGCCCTGGACCAGGTCCTCGATCGTCGTCTCGCCCTCCCGCGGCGCCTTGATGCGGATGACGTAGGGCTGCCCCTCCGGCTGGTCGTCGCGGTCGCGCCATTCGCTGTCGATGCGGAAGGGGCGGCGCTCGGCCTGCGCCTGTTCGCGGCGCGCCTGCAGCTCCTCCGACGTCAGGTAGCAGCGATAGGCCGCGCCCCTGGCAAGCAGGTCATGCGCGACTTCGGCATGGCGCTTTTCGAATTCCGACTGGAAATAGGGCTGGCCGTCGCCGCTGATCCCGAGCCAGTCGAGACCGTCGAGGATGGCATCGATCGCTTCCTTCGTCGACCGTGCTTTGTCGGTGTCTTCGATGCGGAGGAGATAGCGCCCGCCATGATGTCGGGCGAAAAGCCAGTTGAAGAGCGCGGTCCGTGCGCCGCCAATATGAAGGAAGCCGGTCGGGGAGGGCGCAAAGCGCGTAACAACTGCCGGATTTTTGCCGCTTGCGCTCAAGCCCGCTTTCCTTTGTGTTTCTGGCCTGATGGATTGGGTGAGCGCCCCTAACATAGAGCATCCGGCACTGCCACAGGGGCGAATCACGCTTTTGTCGGCGCGGCTCACGGCGCTTCGGGCGCGCCTCGAGGCCTTCCTCGAAGCCGAGCGAGGTCAGCTGCCGCTCTGGGCCATCATTGCCTTTGGGGCCGGGATTGCCCTGTGGTTCGCGCTGCCTGACCCACAACAATGGTCCGGCTTGCTGTTCCTCGCGGCAGGCGCTTCCTTGCTTGGCTTCACCTTGGTTGGCGGCAGGGTGGGGGCAGCTCTCGGCTGGTTCGGCCTCGCAATCGCCGCCGGCTGCGCGCTAGTCTGGTGGCGATCCGAGCAGGTGGCGACGATCCGTTTCGAACACCCGCGCATCGTCGAGCTGACAGCCAAGGTGGCCAAGGTCGAGGAACTGGCAGCCAAAGGCGACGTCCGCCTGACGCTGGCACCACTCGACAAGACTCTTCCGCCGCAGGTTCGAGTTTCAATCCCGGCGGACGAGGCCGGGCCTGGACTTGCCGCCAGCGCCGTCATCGCGATGCGCGCGCGTCTGACCTCGCCGCCGCCCATGGCATTGCCGGGGAGCCATGACTTCGCCCGCGACGCCTGGTTCCGCGGCGACGGCGCTTCCGGGCGTTCGATGGGGCCGGTCGAGGTCAAGGTGCCGGCAGAGGCGAGCGGGCTCGACGCCCTCCGCGCGCGGCTGGACCATCATGTCCGCACACAATTGCCCGGCACCAGCGGCGGCATCGCGACGGCCTTGGTCTCTGGCGACCAGAACGCGCTTGGCGAGGATGACGCCGATGCCATGCGGCGATCGGGCCTCACGCACCTCCTCTCGGTCAGCGGCCTTCATCTCGCCGCCGTCGTCGGCGGGGTCATGTTCCTGACATTGCGCCTTCTCGCTCTCAGCCGCTTTCTCGCGCTGCGTTTCAACCTTGTCCTGGTCGGCGCCGGCACGGGGGCGCTCGCCGGTATTGGTTATACATTGCTGACCGGGCTGCAGGTGCCGACCGTTCGCAGCTGTGTAGCGGCCCTTCTTGTTCTTGGCGGAATGGCGCTCGGCAGGGAGGCGATCAGCATGCGGCTGGTCGCCGTCGGGGCGCTGATCGTGCTCCTGCTCTGGCCGGAGTCGGTCGCTGGCGCGAGTTTCCAGCTCAGTTTTGCCGCCGTGACAGCCATCGTCACGCTTCACAGCTTTCCTTCCGTTCGCCGCTGGCTGGGGCCTCGCGATGATGGCCTCGCGATGCGCATGGCCCGCGGCTTTGGCTCGCTGCTGTTGACCGGCCTCGTCGTCGAACTGGCGCTGGTCCCGTTCGCGCTTTTCCACTTCCACCGGACTGGCCTTTACAGCGTCTTCGCCAACCTCTTCGCCATTCCCTGGACGACCTTCGTCGTCATGCCGCTGGAAGCCGCCGCGCTGCTTCTCGACATCGGCGGATTGGGCGCACCGTTTTGGGCGGCCACCGGCTGGGCCATCGACCAGTTGCTGGCGCTCGCCCACTGGGTGGCGAACATGAAGGGCTCCGTCGCGACCCTGCCGAATATGCCGGTCGCGGCCTTTGCGGCCATGGTAGGCGGCGGCCTGTGGATCTGCCTTTGGAACAGCCGCGTCCGAATGCTGGGGCTGCTGCCGATCGCACTCGGAGCGGCGGGGGCCTTGGCGGCCCCTGCACCAGACCTGCTCATCACCGGCGACGGCCGGCACCTCGCCCTGGTCGGGGCCGACGGACGTCCGGCGATGCTCCGCGAGAAGAGTGGCGATTTCGTCTTGAGCCTGATCAGTGAGAATAGTGGCTTCGACGGCGATCCGCTGGCTCTCAGCGACATGCCCGGAGCGGACTGCTCACGCGATTCCTGCATCGCCGACATTGAACGGGGAGGGCGGGCATGGCGCGTCCTTGCGACCCGTTCCGGACAGAATCTCGACTGGGGGCCTCTGACGGCTGCTTGTGCCTCTGCCGATATCGTCGTGTCTGAACGATGGCTGCCTCGCGGCTGTCATCCACGCTGGCTGAAGCTCGACCGCGACGCGCTCGAAGCTACTGGAGGGGTTGCAATCTATCTCAAGGATTCGCCGCGTGTCGCTACTGTTGCAGAGCGCGTCGGCGGCCACCCCTGGCGGTCGCCAGCGCCCTAGTGACCCTCGGCCGCTTGCCAGACGGCGAGTTCGTTGCCGCCCGGATCGATGAAATGGAAGCGGCGGCCGCCGGGGAAGGAGAAGATGGCCTTGGCAATCACGCCCCCGGCCTTGGTCACCGCATCGAAAGCGGCATCGAGATCCTCGACCCGGACGACCGGCAGCGGCGCCGAAATTCCGTCCGAAGGGTCACCCTGCAGGCCAACATCGACATCGCCCGTCACGGTCGCCGAATAATCCGGCCCGAAATCGGTGAAGGCCCAACCAAATGCCTTTGCATAGAAAGCACGGGTCAGTTCATGCGCCGTTGCGCTCGGCAGCTCGACATAATCGATGCGGGCCATGACGCTCAGTACCGACGGATGAGGCCGGCAAGACGCCCCTGGATGCGCACCCTGTCTTCCGAATAGCGCTGCGGCTCATAGGAACGGTTCGCGGGGTCGAGGCGGATCATCTGCCCCTCGCGGCGATAGGTCTTCAATGTTGCTTCCTCGCCGTCGATCAGCGCCACGACAATTTCGCCGTCGCGGGCATTGTCGACCTTGCGGATCAAGGCGAAATCGCCGTCGAGTATGCCTTCATCGACCATCGAGTCACCCGATACCTCGAGTGCGTAATGCTCCCCCGCGCCCAACAGGGCAGCGGGAACAGCAAAGCTCTCGGTACCCTGCAGCGCCTCGATCGGCGTGCCGGCGGCGATGCGGCCGTGCAGCGGGATCTCCAGCGTGTCATTGGCGGCGGCGGGCACCACCGCCTTGGTCGCCAGCGCAGCGGCAGTGATCGGCGTCACGACTTCCGGCACCTTCAGCACTTCCAGCGCCCGCGCCCGGTTGGGCAGGCGGCGGATAAACTGCCGTTCTTCCAGTGCGGAGATCAGGCGATGGACGCCGGACTTGGATTTGAGGTCGAGCGCCTCGCGCATTTCGTCGAAGCTCGGGCTAATGCCATCGGCCTTCAGCCGTTCGTCGATGAACTGAAGGAGTTCACGCTGCTTGGCGGTGAGCATCTCCGGCAATCCCCTTTGCGGTTCCAAATGGAACGAATAGGGAACGTGTATCGAACAAGCGATTCGCCGTCAACCCTTCGACGGGCTAGGACAGGACACACAGCTTGAGGAACGCTCCGAGCATTGCGTGACCATGCTCGGACCCGATGCTTTCCGGGTGAAACTGGATCCCGTGGGCCGGCGCGTGGGCATGCCGCATCGCCATGACCAGCCCGTCTTCGCTCCAGGCATTGGCGATAAGCGGCGCCTGCGGGTCCGGCACCGCGAGTGAGTGATAACGGGTGGCGGCTACGGGCGAATTCAGGCCTGCAAAAAGTCCAGTGCCGTCGTGCCGCACGTTGTTTACCTTGCCGTGCACCGGCGCGACGCGTTCGACCGCGGAGCCGCAAGCGACGGCCATCGCCTGATGTCCGAGGCAAATGCCCAGCAGCGGCTTGTTCGCCTTCATGCACGCTCCCGCCAAAGCGACCGAAATTCCGGAGTCCTGGGGCGTACCGGGCCCCGGCGATATCAGGACGCCGTCGAATGGCCCGGCCAGCGCCTCATCGACGCCGATCGTATCGTTCTTCTCGACCGTCACCGACGCACCCAGCGCCAGCAAATAATCCACCAGCGTGAAGGTGAAGCTGTCGTAATTGTCGATGGCGAGGATTGCGGCCATCGCCGCCTTATTCGGCCGCGCCGCCGCCGGTGATCCGTCGCTTCGCCTCCGCAATCGCCGAATCGTTGCGCTTGACGCCGATGTCGGCGGCGATCGCCCGGCCCATCTGCTCGGCATATTCGTTCGGCACAGCCTGCTGGAACTCGCTCTGCGTCCGCGAGATCAGGCCGGGCTGCAACGATGCGTTGCCGGGCACGATCTTGGTCACCTTGATGACGATGAAGCCCCGGCCGTTCGGATCGGCGACCATCCGGCTGCGGCCCTGCGCGAGGCTGAACATCATGCCCAGCGCCGGGGGCACCTTGCCGTTGGCGGCCGCCAGTTCGATGCGGCGCTTGGCGATCTTCTGCGGTGCCGGAAGCTTGACGCCGCTGGCGTCGACCGCGGCTTTCATGTCGGCGCCCCTGGAGGTCTTGTCGGCAATTGCCGCTGCGACGGCGCGGGCCTTGTCCTGAGCCTGTTTGACCCGCCAGTCGTTGGCGACCTGGTCGCGGATCGATGCGAGCGGGGCGGGTGCTGCCGGAACGATGTCGTCCAGGCCGACCAGCGCATATCCGGCATCGCCGGGCAGGGTTTCAACCACCGGTTCGTCGCCTTCGCCGAGGTCGAAACCGGACTTGACGGCAGGTGCCAGCTCCGGCGCCAGCTTGAACCCGGGCTGCGAACGGGCAACGCCGCCGGCCGTGATTGCGGGCGTCTTCATGACCTGCAGGCCAGCGGCCTTCGCGGCCTCGGCCATGCTGGCGCCGTCGGCCAGGCTGTCCTCGATCTTGCCAACCAGGTCCGTCAGCGCTTCCTTGCGCTTGTCCGCGGTGACCTTGGTGGCGATCTCGCCGCGAACTGAGGCCAGTGGCATGCCACTGGCGGCGTTGATGGAATCGACCTTGATGACGACCCAGCCCAAATCGGAATGGATCGGGCCGACAACGTCCCCGGCCTTGGCACCAAAGGCGGCATCGGCGACTGCCTCGCCGGCGATGTCAGCCAGCTTCGCCTTGTCGACGGCCTTGAGGCTGGTGCCGGCGAGAACGCCGCCGCGCGCCTTCTGCGCCAGGGCCCGCGCCTCCCCTTCTGACTGGGCGATGGCTTGGGTCAGCGTGCGGCTCTCGGTGCCGCCGTAGGTCTTCTGGTTGGCCTTGTAATAGGCTTCGATGTCCTGATCGGTCGCCGCAATCTTGGCCGTTTGCTCCGAACCGATCGGCGCGATGCTTAGCACGCGCTGCTCAGGCACCATGTAGCGGGTCGAATTCTGCTTGTAGAAGGCCTGGACATCGGCGTCCGTCGCCGCCGGGGTTCCAGCCGCAAACGGGCCGACCGGCACGATGGCGATTTCTGCCTCGCGCGCCTCCAGCATCATCGACGCGTAAGGCGTCGCAACACCGACCGGCACGCGGGCATTGGCGGCGATCGGTGCAAGCAGCATCCGGGTCGCAAGGGCCGTCGAGATGGTGTCGCGGACCTCCTTGTCGGTCAGTCGCTGCTGCTGGAGAAATGCCTGGTACGCCTGGTCGCTGAACTGGCCGTTGAGGCCCTTGGTGCCGGGGATTTTGAGGATCTCGGCATCGACCATCCGTTTCGATATCAAAACGTCATGGTCGTGCGCGAATTCCAGGATGGCCCGGCTCTGGATCAGGGAATCGAGTATTTTCGGGAAATCGCCCGCCATGCTCGAATAGTCGGCATTGGGGTTTTGCTGGCGAAGCTCGTTCAGTTGCCGCTGCATGAGACTGCTGAGTTCGCGCTCCGTCACCTGGCCGTCGCCGACCTTGGCCAGCGTGCCCGGATTGAACCCGAGCGCGCCGGAGCCGACGCTGCGGATATCCTGCAACGCGAAGCCGGCGAGGATCGCCACCAGGAAAATGACCGAAAGGGTAATGCCGAGGGCCGACTTGGACAGACGGCGGAACCAGGAAATCATGGAGACGCACTCGCGCTTTGAAAAACTTTGGCGCCGCTTTAGGGGCGCTTCCTGAAGTCGGCAAGCGAAGGAAGGGGACGCAATGGCCTTGAAAAAACTGGTGGCCGGCAATTGGAAGATGCACGGCACCGGCGCCGACCTGGCCGAAGTCACCTCCATATCCATGGCGGCCGAGACTGCCGCCTGTGACGTGGCCCTGTGCCTGCCGGCGACGCTCATCGAGCGCGGCGTCCGCGCGGCGCCCGGCTTTACCATTGGCGGGCAGGACTGCCACGCCGCCGACAAGGGCGCACATACAGGCGACATTAGCGCGGCCATGCTCAAGGATGCAGGCGCCACGCTGACCATCGTCGGTCACAGTGAGCGCCGTGAAGCACACGGCGAATCCGACGCAGACGTCCGCGCCAAGGCGGAGGCGGCGCTTGCCGCAGGCCTTTCCGTCATTCTCTGCATCGGCGAGAGCCTCGAGATCCGTGAGGCAGGGCAGGCGGTGGTCGTCGTCTCGGCGCAGGTCGATGCCTCGCTTCCAAAAGCTGCTTCCGGCGAAAATCTCGCCATCGCCTACGAGCCCATCTGGGCGATCGGCACCGGCAAGATCCCGTCGATGGACGACATTGCCGAGATGCATGGCGCCCTTCGCCAGCGTCTCGTGGCTGCCTATGGCGATGCCGGCAACCAGGTCCGCATCCTCTACGGCGGGTCGGTGAAAGGCTCGAATGCGGCAGAGATCTTCGCTGTACCCGATGTCAACGGGGCCCTGGTCGGCGGCGCCAGCCTCTAGGCGG
>Ga0207701_10003148_pt1 | contig 17003 bp, 15 predicted proteins | sample KBSSwiSSwithPhiX_FD_184294 | JGI IMG/M metagenome (GOLD analysis project Ga0207701, IMG submission 184294) | Switchgrass rhizosphere bulk soil microbial communities from Kellogg Biological Station, Michigan, USA, with PhiX - S5 (SPAdes) (version 2) | ecosystem: Environmental > Terrestrial >... | reverse complement strand
CTGTAGATCTTGCCGTCGACGTCGAAAACGGTGTTCCGCTCCGGCATTGTGCCGACGCGTTTTAGATCAAAGGTTTGCGCCCAGACCGCATAAAATGCGAGAACCGCAATTGCCACCGCGGCCGGAACCGCCAGGAGGAAAAACGCGAGAATCCAGCGCCAGCCCCGGCGCCGCCGCTTCTTGTTGCCATTGCCAGACTTTGAACGGTTACCGACGCGCGCGAAAAGTTTCATCGTTAAAAGGTCAAAACGCTAAATTGTTAAAGCGGTCACCGCAGCACGGTTCTGCCGTCTTAACGTCTTAACGGTTCAACATTTTAACGGATCACAAGCGCAGTTTGACCGGGTCGCCGTGCTGTTCGTTGGCGCAGGGCGCATTAATCGGGACCCCAGCATCAGCGTCGTTAGGCTGAATCAGCTTGCGCTCAATGAGATAGCGTTCCACTTCCTCGCCGCTGACATCGGCCAGCATCTCCCCATTGACTTCCACGCAAGGGGAGAGCGGTTGACCACTCTTGCTCTCCATTTCCCAACGAAAAGCCGGGTTCTGGATAATATCTTTTTCCGTGTAGGGAAGATCGTATTTGGCGAGAACGGCGCGGACGCCGCCACTCCAGCCGCAATGGGTTTTCAGGTAGGCGGTGATCTGTGGCTTTTCCATGGGGCGAAGTTAGCACTGCCGGAAACATCAAGCCACCGATTTTCCGAGGTAACGCTAGAGCTGCTCGACCTGATAACCGCGCGCCTTAAGCAGTGCGAGAACGCCGTCGGGGCCACCCATGTGGGCCGCGCCAGCCACGACGAAATAGGGATGCCTATCGCGGATGTAGGCTTCTATCTTCGGAATCCAGTTGCGATTTCGAGCTGCAATCAGTCTTTCCCCAAAGCTGGGCAAATCGCGAAAGGACTCGCGTTCGAGCTGCGCGAGAGTATTTGGATCGCCGCGTCGCCACGCAGCAAGCATCTTCTTCCGAGAATCATTACCCGACGCGTCGGGGATGAAGCTTTGCAACAACACGAGCTCCGCCTGTTTGTCCGACATCCCGGAAATGATCTCGGCGTGTTCGCGGAATGTCTCCAGACCAAGGATCGGCTTCCCGTTGGCCCGCGCTCGCTTGATCAGGAAGCCTTCGACCCCCAGCTCGTTCGTTCCTCCAGACCAAAGCATCATAATTAACATCCACGGCTTGCACTTGGCCACGTCCGCCTCTGACACCTGCATCAGGGCAAAAACCCGACGCAAATAGTCGTACGTTCGAGGATCGAGGTGGTTCTTGAGACTGTCGCCCTTCGAATAAAAACCTGTCTTGTAAAACTTGTCCGTGGTCCTGCGCGAGACGTTCAGATCGTCTTCAATCACGAGCGCCGTGCTCAGATCGAAGGCTCGATTGTAAGCCGGCGGCAACGGGTAATCGGTGCTAAGCAATCCGTGAACCGAACCGCCGAGGTAAATGGTTCCGCCGTTTGGCCCGGTGACTTTCCACACACAGGCCGCTCTCGCGTCCGCCAGGGTAACAACCGCCGTGCCTGCAAGCATCAGGGCGCGAAGGGCAAATAGTTGGGAGAACACGGCGGTGCTCTTAGCAGGGCCTCTGATGTCAGGCAAGCATTTCCAACCTATCGTGCTGGCATCTAAGCCAGTTTGCGATACAACTGGGCCCGCATGAGATCCCTGTTTCCACCCACGCTTTGCCTGATTGCTTTCTTGATCCCGCAATCCGCATTCTCTGCCGCGCCAGCCAAGGATGCGACAGTCGATGAGTTGCTGAAAAAGCTACCCCCACCCGAGAAGCTGGTAAAAGACCCCGTGCAACGGGCCGCCCGCCAGGAAGATCCAGCGCTCAAGGATCGGTTGGGTGGCGAAGTCATTGCTGCGATCGAAAGCGGAAATGAATCGGGCGCGATCAATCTTGGCCACAAATTAATTGAGCGTTATCCACAAAGCGCCGCCTCACATTGCCTTTACGGAGCGGTTTTGATGGTCTGCCGAAAGTTCCCGGGCGCCGAAGCCGAGTTTCAGCAGGCAGTGAAACTCAAGAACGATTTCAGTCTCGCTTACTTTTTGCTCGGCGCGATCCAAGCGGTAGAAAAGCAATTCGGGTCGGCTTTGCCTAACGCGAGAAAGGTCACTTCACTCGAACCAAAGGAGCCTTTGGGCTGGATGCTGGTGAGCGAGTGTCAGAGTGGCCTCGGCCACAAAGAAGAAGCCGTCCAGTCGGCCAGGCAAGCCACGGTTGTTTCGCCCGCCTACCTACCTGCGTGGCTGGAATTGGCGCGAGCCGAAAAGGAGGCCGGTAATATGAGTGAATGTCTCCACGCGGTTTTGCGCGGAGCGGACCTGTCGCCCGATAGCTCTTATATGCTCGCCACCGTCGGCTATGCCTACATCAACCTGAATCGAATTCCGGAGGCGGTGGCGCCCTTGCAGCGCGCGGCACATTTTTCGCCTAACGATTTCCTCGTTCAGTCACAACTCGGGTTTTGCCTTCTCATGACAGGGCAAACCGAGGCAGCAATCGATCATCTCCGCAAAGGTTCCAAGCTGGTGAACGATTATGCTCCAGTCTGGGAACATCTTGGTCTGGCTTATGCCAAACAGGGCCGTCACCGCGACGCAGTCACCGCCTTCGAACGAGCGACCAAGATCATGCCGAATTACAAACAGGCGTGGGAACATTTGGCGACAGAGTATCGACTCGTGGGCCGACCCACCGAGGCCGCGCAGGCGGCAGCGCACGCCGCCCATGTCAAGAGCCCTTCGCCCAGCGCAACGAAGACAAAGAAATCCTAGCGCGCCATCACGTTTTAATCCCGCTTTGGTCGAAGGAGCGGGAAAAGAATCACATCACGAATCGATTCGGCACCGGTCAGGAGCATTGTCAGCCGATCGACTCCGAGACCAAATCCGCCGGCCGGCGGCATGCCGTGCTCGAGGGCGAGAAGAAAATCTTCGTCGAGTTTTTGGGTTTCCTCGCCCGCCTGTTCGAGCAGACGTTGTCGCTGCACGAACGGGTCGTTTAATTCGGTATAGCCGGGCGCGATTTCCTGCCCGTTGATGATCAACTCGAAGACGTCGACGACCGATTCATCCTCCAGATTCTGCTTCGCCAGCGGGACCAACTCCTTCGGGCAATGAGTCACGAAGAGCGGATCAAAAGTTTTCTCCTCGACCAGTTTCTCGAAGACATGCTGGGTGACTTCAAAATCGGCCGCCTGCGGTTGCACTTCGACCCCAAGCTCGCGGCATTTGGCGCGACGTTGTTCACTCGTTAGGCTAAACCAGTCCGCGCCCGCCACTTCGCAAACGAGATCGCGGTAACGCGCCCGCCGCCAGGGACGCGTCAGGTTAATAGTGCGCGTCACATTACCATCCGCATCGCGATGCTCGACCTGGAGGGACGGGCTCCGTTCCATCCCTGTCTCTACGTTCGGACGGGACGGAGCCTGTCCCTTCAGCGCCACCGTTTCCGCCAGGTGGCAAATTAAGGATTCCACCAGTTCCGCGATCTTTTCGAAATCCGCATACGCCCAGTAACCTTCCAACATCGTGAATTCCGGGTTATGCCGGCGTGAGATCCCTTCGTTGCGAAAGTTCCGGTTCACTTCGAAAACCTTGTTGAAGCCGCCGACGAGCAATCGTTTGAGGTAAAGCTCCGGCGCAATTCGCATATAAAGATCGATCCCGAGCGCCTTGTGATGAGTGCGAAATGGCTCCGCCGCCGCGCCGCCCGCCACGGTTTGCAGCATCGGGGTTTCTACTTCGTTAAAACCGTGCGCTTCCATGAAACGCCGCATCTCGCGCAGAATCGCAATCCGTTTCGCAAAGACCTCCCGCGAACGCTCGTTCGTTATCAGGTCGAGATAGCGTTGCCGATACCGTGCCTCGACATCGGTCAGGCCGTGCCATTTCTCAGGGAGCGGGCGGAGCGACTTCGCCAGGACCTCAAACTTGTGCACCTTCAAGGTCGGCTCGCCGGTTTTCGTCACGAAACAACTGCCTTCCACCCCAATGAAATCACCGAGGTCGAGCAAAGCGAAAACTTCCATCGCTTCCGGCCCGAGCTCTTTGGCCTGAACGTAAATCTGGATTCTGCCGCTCGCGTCACGGAGGTCGAGAAAATGGCTCTTTCCCATATCGCGGTGCGCCGTGATGCGGCCCGCCACCCGGAACGTTTTTGCTTCCTCGAATTTGTCGCGCACGTCGGCGATCGACCCGCTCGTCTCGAAGCTTTGGCCAAAGGGTGCCACGCCCCGCGTGCGAAGCGCGTCGAGTTTCTGGCGCCGCAGCGCAATTAATTCGCTTTCTTCCTCCATGATCGGAGCCCGAATTTAGCTGGAATCCTCAACCTGCACAGACTTTCTCGGAACGGCAGACGGGTTCGAGACTTGATTCGGTCGATTTATGAGGCCAAGAGGAGCATCTTCCAATAACGCATGGCGCAGCATTCTCGAAAAATAACCGGATCAATCTCGAGCGGTCTGATCATTCTTGTCCTGCTCACCTGTCTGGCATCTGCAGCAAAGGCCGACGACGAGAAATCCATCAATGGATTTCGCGACGCCATCGTGTCGCTGGGACCCGACGTGGATCCGGACGAAGCGCAGTTGATTTCTGAGACCTCTCATCACACGGCGCGGAGGTTGCAAAAAGAATGGCGGGTCGCACCCGTCTCGATTTTTCAAAATTTTCTTATCCACATTGGAGCGCGCGACCGCGGCTTCTGTTTCCATTGGGCCCACGATATCGGGCTGGAGCTGCGCAAGATCCCGCTCAAAACCCTGGTGCTGCATTGGGCCGAGGCTTATTCGGGGACGCGCCTCGAACATAATGTCGTTGTGGTAACCGCCGTCGGACAACCGCTCAGCACCGGCTACATCATAGATGCCTGGCGCGCAGCCGGCCGGTTGCTCTGGTGGCCTGTTTCGAAAGATGAATACCCCTGGAAAGAAAATCCCCAGGCGACGGCCTGGCTGCAAAACAGGGGTGGGGACCCAATCAAACTCCGACCAGCCGCGACCGCTAAATCTCAGGTTCCAGAACCGCTCGTGCCGCCTGCGGGTCGTTCGTTGTAGGCCGCGTGTCCTCACGCGGCGGGGCGGTGGAAACACTCCGCTTTCTGCCTTATGTCTGAAAATTGCGCTGAGACAGCGCACCCTGCAGCGCTTCGCGCAAGCACCTACGGCCGCGAAATATTTTCCGGTTCGCTTGAATAAGCCGCCGGATTCTGGCGGAAGAAACGCTCCATTTCGCGATACAGTTTCGGATGCTGTCTGCGCAGAGCACGCGGTCGTTCGAAAAATGCTTCGGTCACAACGGCAAAAAACTCCGCCGGATTGCTCGCACCGTATGTATCAAGCAGAGTCGAAATTCCGGTCTCGTCCGCGGCGCGCAATGCCGCGAACTCCATTTTCATAACTTGGAACCAGGAGCGTCGGTCGTCGCGGGAGCGGAGATTCGGTACCCCGTCGGCGGCAGAATCCTCGAAGTCGAGCTGGTGCGCGAATTCGTGCAGAACCACATTTTTGCCATCCGACGGATCATTTGCGCCTGACTTGGCAGCGTCCCAAGCCAGCACCAGCGATCCCATCGTGCGACCCGTTTCGCCGAGCCGGCCTTCTTCACCGTCCGCCCAAATGGGGCCATCCACCGGTCGTGGCTGATTCACGAAAAAGCCGGACGGATAGACCAGGATCGTGAGCAACTGCGGAAAATAATTCGCCTTTCGATGCAAAAGGAGAAGGCAGGCCTGCGTCGCGATGGTCAGGCGCATCTCATCCGTAATTTCCAGCCCACCACAGCCTTCAAAACGTTTCTCCGCGAGAAAGACCTGCACATGGCCGAGGAGTTCTTTCTGATCGGCTTTCGGAAGGCGATCGAAGAACGGCAAGTTCCGCGAAATGATCGCGCGCCAGTGGCTAGGCACAGGCTGGGCACGTAATCGCCGTCGCCGTCGCTCCCGGGAGAATCCCAACAACATCGACCAACCTAGCGCGGGAAGCACGCGCTGCCACCGGGATCCGGTGCCCCTGGAGGGACGGACGCCGTCCCGTCCGTGTTTTCTGCAAACAAACGTCCCGCCTGAGGCAGCGCAAGGAAGCGAGATGACGAGGTGCCGTCTCTCGGATACATGATCTCGATGCAGGAACGAGTCGCTATTATCGGCGCGGGAGTGTCGGGGTTGACCTGCGCCGTGCTTTTCGCGGAACGCGGATACGACGCCCACATTCTGGCGGAGGAAACCGGGTCGCGCATTACTTCCGCGGCCGCCGGCGCGATGTGGTTCCCGTACGACGCCGAACCGCTGGAGGCGGTGATCGCCTGGTCGTTGGAAACTTACTCGATCTTGCGGGATTTGAGTCGCACGCCGGGTTGCGGAGTTTCGATGATAGAGCTTCGGCAGTTCAGGCGCATTTGTGAAATCGAGATTCCGCCCTGGGCGATTTCGTTAGGCGCAAAACGGCTCCCGCCCGCCTCGATTCCGCATTGTTTCACGAGCGGGTTCACGCTCGATGTGCCGTTGACCGATACGACAATTTATCTGGACTATCTTGCCGCGCGTTTTCACCGCGCCGGCGGTACGATTCAAAGCGATCTGCACTTCGACGCTCTTGAGCAAGTAAGTGACGAATATCTAATCGTGATCAATTGCAGCGGAGTCGGTGCAAGAACGCTCCTGCCCGATCCCGATGTCGAGCCGCATCGCGGCCAGGTTGTCATCGTGGAGAAAAAGACTCCGCCGGCCTGCGCCATCGTCTGCGATGATGCGCCGCTCATGTATTCAATCCCGCGCGAAGCCGACTGCGTCTTCGGTGGAACAAACGAGCTTAGCTCGAATCGCGAACCGGATGCCTCCACCACCGCGGCAATCGTCGCGGAGTGCAGCCGGGTTCTCGAAATTGCTCCGCCAAAAATCCTGGGCGAACGCGTCGGCTTGCGACCCTTCCGCCGCACCGGCGTCTGTCTGCGCTCGGATCGCTTGCGCGACGGACGCTGGGTCATTCACAATTACGGTCATGGCGGCTCCGGTTTCACGCTCTCGTGGGGCTGCGCGCAAGCTGTTCTAGCGCTGGCGCAAAAGGAATAGTAGGCCGCCTAATTACTGGAGACCGACTAGGACGCTAAGTCTACTTCGAGAGCTTCCACATCCAAAGACTCAACAGAGCTGGGATTACAGCCAAAGGCGCGCTGAGCCAGACTGGGATTGTCTGACTGCCAATAGTTACCTGTGCCTGGGCAAGGAGGCGGACGAGGTGGGCCAGAGCTACAACCGCAAAAATCAGCGATGCAACTCGCAATCCGGATGCAGGCGAATTCATGATCTCATTCTAATACGCCGTGGCTTCTCAGACAAACTATCTTATTGAGTCCGAAGGATCATCCTGAGGCATCTCGGAGCGCTTTTGAAATCCCGTCCAGGCCGTCCTTAAGTTGATCAAGGGTAGGATATCCATATCCAATCCGAAAATGGCGCCGCGATCTTTCGAACCAGTGGCCAGGTCCGACGAACACGCCGTATTTATCATTCAGACAGCGATAAAATGCATCAACATCCAGCGTGAGATCACTCCTGATGCGGGGAAAACAAATACAACTGCCCTGCGGTTCAATCCATTCCAACAGTTCCTCGTGTGCCATCCAATCCTTCACCACTGTGAAAGCCTGTTTGATGCGTCGGTTATTTTCCGGCAACCATTGGGGCCGTTGCGAGAGGGCTTCAAAGGCAATCGCTTCATCGATGACACTGCCGCAAATGTTGATCTGTTCCTTGGCGCTAAGAAACAGATACATCAGCTCTTTGTCCTGACACACCAGCCAGCCGATGCGAATGCCCGGTAGCCCGTATGTCTTGGAAAGAGATGACGCGCTGATAACTCTCGGATTCAGCGATGCGGCCACCGGTAAGGTCTCGCCAAAAGTCATTTCCCGGTAAGTTTCATCAAGGAGCAGGCGGCAACCCCTTGAAGTTATCAAGCCAATGACTCTTTCCAGGTCCGTCCGGTCAAGCATGGTCCCGGATGGGTTATGTGGAGAAGTGAGACTTACAAACTTTGTTTCCGGCCGAAGCATCAACCCGAGTTCATCGATATCGACGCGATACTGGTTCTCGTGAGTTAGCTCCAGATAACTGATTTCACAGCCAATCGCTCTTGGTGTTTCTATGTTCGTCGCATAGTTGGGGCGCGCCACTACGATATGGTCGCCTTTCCCTAACAATGAAGTTGCGACGATAAAGAGAGCCGTGGATGCGCCGGCTGTGATCAGGACGTCATCTTCGGACAACCCATCACCTTGTTCCGCGATCAGCTTACGCAAGTTCGGATAGCCAAGATGGTCGCCATAACAAAGTGGCATCTTATCCAGTTTCATGCCGAGATCCTGCAAGGAGCGGTTACGAACAGAGCTTTCGGCCAGATTGAATCTGACGCGGTTCCCGGCAAGTTGCTCGGGCGCCTCCGCTTCGATCGGAAGACGCCGGTATTTCATGTTTGGCTCCATTCGGAAAAATTCGTTTTGCCCGCGTTTGAAAATCAGTCTGTTAAGAAGTTCGACCGCCCGGCAAGCGCAATCCTAGGCGGCGTCCGGCGAACGCGACATCAGCAAGAGCCAACAACAGCGCCTTCGAACTATTGATTTGCTTTGCTCTCCGGCGCGGCAGCATATTGTCCGAACAGTTTCATTGCGCTTTTTTATGGCTCTCGATTTACCTCAAACCTCTTCCAAGATCGGCGGCCCGCTCGTAAAGCAATTCTCCGTCTTCCTGCCCAACAAAGTCGGCGCGATGCTGGATATCGTGAAGCTGCTCAGCACCCGCAACGCTCACGTCGTCGCGCTCAGCATCTCCGAGTCGACCGACTCTGCCATCGCCCGGATCGTAGTCAGCGATCCTGAAGCCGTAGAAAACATTTTCCGCGAGCACGATGTAGCTTTCGGGATTTGCGAGATGGTAGTGGTCGAGTTGCAGGAAGTCGCGACGGAGCTGGCAAAATTGCTCGCGACCCTGCTCATGGCAGAGGTGAACATGCATTTCAGCTATCCCCTACTGACTCGCCCGCGCGGCCGCGCCGCCCTTGCCCTTCACGTCGATGACACGGAGTGCGCCTGTTCCGTGCTTCAGGGCGAAGGCTTCAAAATGTTGAGCCAGACGGACATCTCGCGCTAGACGGCAGGCAGTCCGGGCGCTCTGAAATTGACACTCGGCACGGCGCTCGCTACAAACCGACGCGTGTTTGCGGTCTTTCTCCCAAACGTAAGCCGAGAGCAGAAGACCTTCACGGTCGCAATGGCCCTCCTCGGCACGGTCGCCGCGATGCAAATCCTCGCGGCGCTCTACCTTTACACGAGACAAAAGCGTGAAGCAGCCGCGGTTGTCATGCGCAGCGCCGTTGAAACCCGATTGTTGAGTAGCGCCCAACCTACGCCGGCAGCAACCCCGGCGGCCACAGTGCCGGTAATCGTGTCCGCAGCCCCTGGGGTCCCGCAAACCACGGCGCGCCGAGCGGAGCCTGCACCTGCTTCGGTCACTACCGCGCTCCTGCAAATGGCAAAAGGCTTCCGAGGACGAGGCGACACAACCAACGCGATCGCCAAGTTGCAGCAGGCCACCGCGCTTGATCCCGGAAATGCAGAGGCCCTGGCCGAGTTGGCCATGACCTATGAATCGATGCAGCTCTTCAATCGCTCGAACGAAGTCTGGCGTCGCCTGCAGGCTTTGGGCGCCGGTGTTGGTCCGCTCTACGAGCTGGCCGATTTGAAACTGCGGGTCGGAGTTCCCACCGGCGGCAACACCGTTACCGCGGAAGCTGCGTCCGCTGCGGCAGGCGTTCATCCTGACGATCTCGGCGTGATTCCCGAAGGCTCAACCTTCGGTATCTCAGAAGTCACGTTGAAGCCGGAGAAGGATCCCGATGCGGAGACAAGATTGCTCCTGCGAGTTGGAGTAAAGGCCCGGCCCGATACGCCGATCGATCACACGAAGGTGAAGCTCCAGGTTTTCTTTTACGACATGGTCAATAACGACCAGGTGGTGCTCACGGATGCCGACGTGAGCTATGAATGGGTCACACCCGGCCACGACTGGGCCGAGACCGGAACGGAGGTGCTCGATGTGACTTACTACCGGTCAAAACAAACTGGCGCGACGCCGGGAATTGCCTTGGCGGACGTTCCAGATTCGGTGGAAAAGGCGACGAAACAAAAGAAGCGCAAGGGTGTCCAAGAGGCACCACCGCCGGCTGAGAGCGGCCCCCATCAATATCTTGGATATATCGTCCGCGTTTATTACAAGGACCAATTGCAGGCTGTCCGCGCCGAGCCGACACGCTTGTTAAATCTTTTCCCGCCGCCGTTCACCGCCCCGCCGTAGGGATGCAGCTGCTGATTGCTCATCAAGAGTCCGAAATCGGACAGGCGCTAGCCGGCATGGTGCGGGACTACACCGCGCACACCGCAGATTTCGTCACTAGCAATGAAGCTGCACTGCAATGGATCGATCATTACCCACAATGTGACCTCCTTATTACCCAACTGGAAAGTGAAGGCATAGACGGGTTAACGCTCGCCAGTTCGTTAAGCGAAGGATTGCCATCGCTGCACACGCTTTTTCTCCCTGGGTATCCGCTTTTGGCCCAACGAGTCGACGTCGCGAACACGAAGATTTTTCCCGAGCCGATCGAAGGCGAGCGGCTTTTGCAAGCGATCGAACGCAGCGCGGGTTCGCTCAACACCCCAAATCTTTTTCATCTGATCGATTTGCTGCAAATGTGTTGCCTGGGGGGCAAAAGCGGCGCCATCCACCTCACTGCCGGATCGGAAGCGGCGGTTGTTTATTTGCGTAACGGCGAACTGCGTGATGCCCAGACGGCGCGCACTCGCGGACTCGAAGCCCTCTCCGAAATGCTGCGTTGGGGCTACGTGCAATTTGCTTACGACGCGAGCGGCAGCCTGGACGAGCAAACCATCGATATCGGCTGGGACGCGGCCTTGATTGAAGTCGTAATGCGAGAACGTGAAGAACAAGCGTTGCAACCCGGCGCTCCGGCCGAGCCGGAAATCTCCACGGCTGTCTTGCCACCCGAGCCAGATCTGACTGGACAGCAGTTTGGCACTTATCGAGTCGGACGAAAATTGACCGAGAGTTTTTGGGACAAAGTCTATCAGGCGGAACAGACGTCGATTGGGCGATCGGTCGCGCTCCACGTCCTCCGCAACAGTCTGCGCTCGAACCCGGAACACGCTCAGGAATTTCTCGATACCGCCAGCATTAACGCGAACATCCGACATCCATCCATTCTCCCGGTTTACGAAGCGGGAGAACATGAGCGCACTTACTTTTACGCGCGCGAGTTCGTAATCGGCCGAACGATTTACGAGGTCAAGGCAAGCGGCCACACGGTTACGGAAACGACCGCACTCAATGTTGTGCGCGCGATTGCTGATGCGCTCGCGCACCTTGATGATCATGGCATTCTGCACGCCCCGCTTAGGCTTTCCCGCATCTTCATTACGCCTAACGATGAAGCAAAGCTGGCCGACGTCGCGGTCGCGAATCCGGCGATGGCGCAACTCGCTCCCGCGCAAACCGAGATCCAGATGGTCGGTCGCATGCTCATCCCGATGACCAAAGCGACCGCGATCCCCGGTAGCGGTCGCGTGCTCACTCTCATCCATCGGATGCAGACCTCGGGGGAGGACGCGATTACGAGTTGGAACAAGCTTTCTCAGGAGGCGAAGAAGCTCGCCACGATGATTGGGCCCCTGCCCGCCGCTGACTCACCGAAAAAAACCGGGATGCTCGACCGGATCTTGGGAAAACGCGGCTGATTCGGGGGCGGCGCTTTCCTCTCCCGCAAGTTGCGGTATTTTAGCCGCCGATGATCCGACCTCTGGCATTCACTCTGCTTTTGTTCGTCGCAACAACGGCGCGGGGTCAGATCCAGGTGGACTTGAAATTCAAGCGCCTCCAATACATCGCCTACGAACCTGTGCTTGCGACGGTTACAATCACCAACCTTGCCGGCCGCGACGTAGATTTGCACGACGACGGCGAACAACCCTGGTTCGGCTTCGAAGTGACCGGAAATGAGGACCGCACTCTTGGCCCGATTCGGCGCCCCGCTGAGCCGCCTCTCCATCTCGCTGCCGGTTCGTCTGTTACTCGCAAGATCAATCTCACGCCTCTCTTTCCAGTCACGGACCTCGGCGTTTACCACGTGCGCGCGAATGTTTTCTTCGCGGATTTGAACAAATTTTTTTATGCCAAGGCCAAAGTCTTCGAAGTGACCTCGGCGCGCCCCATCTGGCAGCAAACTGTAGGCGACCCCGCAACCGGCGGCGCGCGAACCTATTCGCTGATGACCAACCGATTTCCTGATCACACCTCACTTTATGTGCGGGTGGAAGACAGGGAGAACAGTCTCGTCTACGCCACCTATTCGTTAGGCCGGGTCATTTCGTTCGACGAACCAAAGGTCGAAGTAGACCGCAAGAATCAACTCCATGTCCTGCAACCTTCCGCCCCGCGCCTCTGGTCCTACTCGGTGGTCGGTCTCGACGGTCGTCTTTTGAAACACTCCAACTACGCGCAAACCCGCAGCATGCCTCGACTGAAGCGCACCGCAGACGGCACCGTCACGGTCGCTGGTGGAACGCCCGATACGCCGATATCTCCGGCCGCTGCGGCCAAAACCGTTCCTAAGTTATCCGATCGACCGGTGAATTTACCGCCGGAAGACTAACGAACAATGTCGGCGAGCCTCTCACGCGCCTTGCGGCGCGCCATCTCCGTCTCCCTGATCCTGGGCCTGCTCGGTCTGTTGCCTCCGCCAGCGTGGTCAGCCACCCGCAATTACGGGACTGTTGTGATCGACGCCGGCCACGGCGGGTTCGATCGCGGCGGAATTCCCGGACAAAGGGTTTCGGAAAAAGCTATGGCCCTCGACGTCGCGCAACGCCTTGGGAGCAAACTGCGCCGTGCCGGCTACCGCGTGGTTATGACCCGTGACAGCGATGTTTTTGTTCCGCTTGGGACGCGGGCGAGCATCGCGAATCGTTATCGCGATGGAGTTTTCATCTGCGTCCATTGGAACTCCGCTACCCGATCCGGCGCCAACGGGATCGAGACCTATTACTACTCCAATCAAAGTGCCGTGCTGGCCGCGAATATTCATCGTCAGGTCATAGCCGGGACCACGACCGATAATCGCGGCATTCGCCGGCGCGGCTACTTCGTCCTGCGGCGCACCACCATTCCGGCCGTTCTCGTGGAATGCGGATTTTTGACCAATCCGTACGAAGCGCGGTTTGCGCTCCAGTCGGATTATCGTGACCGCCTCGCCGATCGAATTGCCGCCGGCGTCATGGGCAAGCCTACACCGCCCAACCGCCCCGTCGTGGCGGGGCTTACCCATGTGACGCCGCCTTTCCGATCGTCCGGCTACAATGATTTCGTTCGCGCCGAACCGGAGCGGCAAGCAACGCATCGCACTAGTAAGAAGAGTTCCAAGAAATCATCGAGCAAGAAGAAGAAGAGCTCGAGCAGCAAGAAAAAGAGTTCGACCAGCGAGTCGAAGAAGAAGAAAAAAAAGACGGACACTGACGAATAAATTGCACTCGCCCATCATCACGCCGGCACAAATGCGGACGGCCGAGGAAGCGGCTTTCGCGCGCGGAATCACGGCGGAAGCGTTGATGGAGCAGGCGGGTGAAGGCATCGCGCGAGCCGTTGTCAGATTTTTCCCGCGCCCAGGCAAATGCATCGTTTTCGCCGGCAAAGGACACAACGCCGGCGACGCTTTTGTGGCGGCGCGCTGGCTCGCACAGTGGGGCTGGCAAATTGAGACTCGCCTCGTCTTTGGCGAGAAAGACCTCAGTCCCCTAACGAGTAAGAAGCTGAACGAGCTTGTAGCGTCCGCTGTCTCAGCGGACAAGCCCAGTGCGCTGAGGACAGCGCACGCTACAATCATCCTCGATGGCTTGCTCGGTCTCGGCGCGCATCCGCCGTTGCGCGAACCGATCCGAGGTGCTTGTCGCGAAATCAATTCGTTAGGCGAAAACGGCGCAGGCGTGGTCGCGATCGATTTACCTTCCGGCCTCGATGGCGACTCGGGAGAAGCGGACGCCGAGGCTGTGCGGGCGAATTTCACAATCTCCGTCGGCGGCGCGAAGAGCGGCTTGGTCGCGGACAACGCCATCGATTTTGTCGGCCGGCTCGAGGTTGTTCGCCTCGACGAACTGCGGGTGCACGATCTTCCGGGCATCGAAAGGGGCGCCGAAACCGCGACCGGGGACTCACTTCGCGACCTCCTTCCACGCAGAAATTACTCCGCTTACAAAAATCAATTCGGCCGGATCGGCATCGTGGCCGGCTCGCGCGGTTTCACCGGTGCCGCGATTATGTCGTCGTTAGGGGCGCTGCGGGCCGGCGCCGGTTTGGTGGAACTGTTTGTCCCCGAAGAGATCTACGAAATCCTGGCCGGCGCCTCCGCCCCGGAAGTGATGGTAAAGCCGGTTAAGTCCTATGCCGATCTACTCAAGGAGCCGATTGATGTTTGGGCAGTTGGCCCCGGTCTCGGGAAATCGCACGCGAAAGAAATCCTTCAGCTCATCCGCGACGCCACCGCACCGATGGTGATCGATGCAGACGGACTCAATATCCTAGCCGAAGACATGGAAACCTTGAAACAAGTGCACGGTCCTCGTCTCCTCACGCCGCACCCGGGCGAGATGCAGCGAATTTTCCCCCACGAAAAAATGTCGCGCGCCCAGGTCGCAAATGAGTTTTGTGCCAAATACGCCGTCACCCTGCTTCTAAAGGGAAGCCGGACGATCGTCGCCGAAAGCGGACAGCCACTAAGCTACAACACCACCGGCAACCCTGGAATGGCAACCGGCGGGATGGGCGACGTTCTCACCGGAGTTTGCGCCGCAATCCTTGGCGCCAAGCTTTCGCCTAACGACGCCGCCCGTCTCGGCGCCTGGCTCTCCGGCCGCGCCGCGGAGCTGGCGGTAAGTGTCGGCCACGCGAGCGAAGAATCGCTCCTGCCAAGCGACGTTCTCAACCATCTCGGCGCGGCGTTCACCGACCTGCGCTTTTAGCTGGGATCGGTCCCACGACCAAAGCTCGAGACCGACTCTCTCGAAACCGCGATCGGCCGCGTGGCGCATCTTTACGCGGTGATCCCGGTGCGGAGGGGATTCGCCGCGGCGAGTCCAGGTTGTGGCTGCAATCGGCGATCCCGGCTGAGCAAGCGTTCTAGAGTGCAGAGCTCGCAGAAATCACGGTGCGTGGCCGGTCACAGCCAAATGCGAGGCATTTTCCCCGCGAGGAGCCTGCCCGGAGCAATAAACGGTTGTTTCAGAAAGAATTATCGAACTTCGCGCCGCCATTGCCGTAGATGCTAGTACCGCCACAATAGCGGGGGAGAATCCAAAATAGTAATACGCGATCAAAAACGCATGAAAACACCACTGACAACATCACTACCGGGCCAGCTGTCGCGCCCATTGCGAGCAACATTCGTCGCGGCGTTGCTGCCTGCTTTCCTGTTGCTTTTCACCACTCAGCCAAGTCACGCCGGCAGCGCTACATGGGCGGAGAATGCAAGTTACGCCTACGATGAGGCCGCGAATTGGACGCCGCAAACTGTCCCTGCTGGACGCTCCGATACCGCCACCTTTGCGACAAGTGTTCAGACTTTCGTCTATCTCAGTGATGGAGAGTCGATCGAATTGAACGGATTCACCTTCAACCCTGGCGCAGACGCATTCACGATGTCGGTCGCCGCGGCTTACACTTATTTGACCTTCAGCGGCGTTGGCATCGTCAATAACTCTGGCGTCGTTCAAACCTTCTGGGCAAGTGGAGCGTCCGATGGCGCGGGCTATTACTATTTCAACAACAGAGCGACGGCGGGAAGTTTGACATCGTTCGTCATGTTCGGCGGTTCGGACTCCAGCCAGGGCTCGATTGGCTTCCTCTACTTCAACGACGCCTCCAGCGCAGGGAGCGCGAGCGTCACTCTCGGGGGTGGCTCCGCGCGAGCCTGCGGGGGCGGCTACGCGTCGTTCAACGATAGCGCAAGCGCGGCGAATGCCACCTTCATGGTCAACGGCGGCACCGCTGCGGGTTCGGCTGGCGGGCATCTAATCTTTTCCGACCGCTCGACCGCTTCCCAGGCTAGCTTGACTGCCAACACCGGCGGTGGCCACGGGGGCGGCGGCGTCATCTCATTCGAGGACAACTCCCTGGGTGACTCGGCGCGAGTTCAGGTTTTCGGCAACGGTAATTTGCAAATCAACGCTCACAACGCGCCGGGCCTAACCATCGGCTCGCTAGAAGGTAATGGCAAAGTTTCCCTCGGAGCGAACAATCTCGGGATCGGCAGCAACGATCTCGATTCCACCTTCGGCGGCGTTATTAATGGCTCAGGCTCCTTGACTAAGCTCGGAGCGGGCAATTTGACCCTAAGCAATGCGAACACCTATAGCGGCGGCACGACAGTCACCCAAGGAACCTTGTCTGTTGGGAATAGAGTTTCCGCTACCGGCAGCGGTCCCGTTGCCGTTGAGTCTGGCACCCTTGCCGGAACGGGTCCTGTCGCAGGAGCGGTGACCCTCGGGATCGGAACCGGACCGGGAGCCGTGCTCTCACCGGAAAGCAAAACCAGTTTGGCTATCCTAACTATCCAGAGCGCGCTCACGTTCAACGCCGACGCAACCTATAAGTGTGGACTAAATAGCAACCGGGCCGCTGCTGATCAAGTCGCGGCGAACGGTGTAACAATCAACGGAGGCACGTTCTCGATTGTAGACAAAGGCACAGCCGCACTACCCCCTGGCATTGTCTTTACAGTTATCAGTAACATCGCTGCGACGCCGATCGGAGGGACATTCTCGAACCTCCCCGACGGCTCAACTATCACTGTAGGCAACAACACCTTCCAAGCTAACTACGAAGGCGGCGACGGGAATGACCTTACACTAACTGTTGTGCCGTAACGCGGTCC
>Ga0207701_10003147_pt1 | contig 17006 bp, 20 predicted proteins | sample KBSSwiSSwithPhiX_FD_184294 | JGI IMG/M metagenome (GOLD analysis project Ga0207701, IMG submission 184294) | Switchgrass rhizosphere bulk soil microbial communities from Kellogg Biological Station, Michigan, USA, with PhiX - S5 (SPAdes) (version 2) | ecosystem: Environmental > Terrestrial >... | reverse complement strand
GCAGCGTGTCGGATGTCCGCGCCGACTCGATCTTCACAGTCGCCGTCATGCCCGGCTTGAGCTTTGCGCCCGGGTTCGGCACGGTGATGATCGTCGTGTAGGTCACTACGTTCTGCGTGACCACCGGCTGCAGTCGCACCTCGGAGACGGTGCCAGTGAACACGTTCCCGGCGTAGGCATCCGTCGTGAACGTCACCGGCTGGCCTTTGGCAACGCGGCCGATGTCGGACTCGTCGACGCTCGCGCTCACCTGCATCGTGCCCAGGTCGCGCGCAATCACGAACAGCGTCGGCGTCTGAAGCCCCGACGTCACTGTCTGGCCCACCTCGACGTTGCGGGCCAGGACGATGCCGTCGGTGGGGGAGGTGATGACGGTGTGCTGGAGCGCCACCTGGGATTGCGCGAGCGATGCGCGCGCCTGGGCCACCTGTGCGTCGGCCGACTTCAGCCCGGCCCGCGCGCCGTCGCGAGTGACGCGAGCCACGTCGAAGTCGGCCTGCGCGATCAGTTGATCCCTGCTGAGCCGCTCGGCGCGCGCGAGCTTGATAGACGCGTCGTCGAGGCCGACCCTTGCCTGCTCATACTGTGCCTGCAGCCGCACGAGGTTCGCGCGCGCCTGGTCCACTTCGGCCTGGAGAGACGCCGGATCGAGCGTTGCGAGGATCTGGCCCTTCCGGACCTCGGAGTTGAAGGTGGCGCCCAGCGTCTTGATCGTGCCCGTCACCTGGGCGCCGACCTCCACCGAATCAACCGGCTGCACCGTGCCGGTGGCTTCCACCTTCTGCACAACCTCGCCGCGCGTCACCGGTGATGAAACGACCGTGGGCGCATCGGTGGCGTTCAGGCCGTAGAACGCGGCCCCTCCGCCCATTGCAACGATCGCCACGGCAATCGCCCCCACTTTGCGGTTCATCGCTCCCCCTCGCCCCCCTTCGGCCCGCTTGGCCCCCTGGCCCCTTTTGGCCCCTCGGCCCCTTGGCCTCCTTGGGCCCTGCCCGCTACTGCTGTGGCGCGGTCGGCGGCGGCGGCGTGATCTGCGACTTCTGCTGCTGCCACTGCGCCCGACGCTGCGCCCGCGTCGCAGCGCGCTGGTCCTTCAGCGCCTTCAACTGCGTCTGCTGATCGGGCGTCAGGATGCTGTAGACCTGCTCGTGTACCCGTGCGTGAAGCACGGCCATGTCGGCCTCAACAGCGGCGACTTCGGTGGCCGCCGCGCGCACCTGCTGCTCGTTCATCGGCACCTGCTCCATGGCCGCCTGCTGGGCCTGACGGGCCGAGCGCGCGCGATCGGAGAGCGCCTTGAACTCGTCGCGATGCCCGCTCATCGCCGCGTGGATCTGGGTCTTCTGGTCATCGCTCAGCCCGAGCTGCTGGAAGTCGGACATTTCGCCCATCCGGCCGCCGCGGCCGTGGTGTCCGAATCCGCCCGGCTCGCCCTGGGCCAGTGCCGTCGCGCCGCCAATCATCGCCACGAGACCGATCGCGGCGAGGCTCACTTTCACCGTTTTGCCGAATGCCATTTCACTCCTCCGTTGCCGGCTCCGCCCTTCCGGGGGAGCCTGGTGCTACACGATTCGACGGTTCATCCGAGACACCACCGCGGCAGAGATGTGACAAAACGGCGATAGGCCTTTGGGCGCGGCAGGCTCGGCTAGACTGAGCTCACGGACATGGCCCGTGCCTGACACCCGCCTCGTGCTCGTGGTGGAAGATGAACCGCACATTCGCGATCTCGTCGCGCTGCACCTGGGCCTCGAAGGCTGGACCGCGGATGTCGTCGGCGACGGGCTGGAGGGCCTCGAGCGGCTCCGGCAGAACAGCTACGACCTGGTCATCCTTGACATCATGCTGCCGGGCCTCGACGGCCTGACGCTGCTCACGGCCCTGCGTCGTGAGTCGCGCAACACGGACGTGCCCGTGCTGCTGCTGACGGCGCGGCGCGAGGAATCCGACAAGGTGCTCGGCCTCGAGAGCGGCGCTGACGACTACCTGGCCAAGCCGTTCGGCGTGCGCGAGCTGATGGCGCGGGCGCGGGCGCTGATGCGCCGGCCTCGCGCAACTGCCGATCGGGCCGTGGGCGGCAAGCCCGCCGTCGTGCGCGACCTGGAAGTGGACCCGGCGCGCCGGCGCGCAACCGTGGGCGGCCGCGAGGTAGAGCTGACATCGCACGAATTCGATCTGCTCTACCTGCTCGCGTCGCACCCCGGTGTCGTCTTCAGCCGCGAGGCGCTGCTGGCGCGGATCTGGAAAGGCGACACCTTCGTCACCGATCGCAGCGTGGACGCGTTGGTCAAGCGGGTGCGCAAGAAGATCGAGCCCGATCAGTCGGCGCCCACCCACCTGCTGACCGTCTGGGGCACCGGCTACAAGTGCGTCGATGAATGAGGTGGTCTGGTACCGGAGCCTGTACTGGCGCACCGCGCTCGGCGCCTTCGCCTGCCTTACAGGCCTCCTCCTGGCGCAGGCGGCGCTGTTTCTCTGGCTCGCCGGACGCACGGATCGTCCCGTCCTCAGCCAGTCCCCCCCTCGCGTACTGCGGCTCGTCTCGCTCGATCTCACGACAGCGCTGGAATCGGACCCCTCGCTGGACATCGCCGCGTACGTGCGCGATCAGCTCACACGCGTGCCGTGGCGGATCTTCGTCGTCCTGCCCGATGGCCGCGTGGCGAAGAATCGTGAGTTCGATCTGCCGGACGCCTCGATTCAGAACGCGCGCAACGCGCTCAATGACGAGACGCCGCCAGGTGGACGACCGTTCGAGCGCCTTCGGTCGCGCATCGCGCGCGTCCGGGTAGACGGCCGCGTCGTCGCCGTCGTCGGCCTGGCGCCGGGCGAAGGGCCGCTCGACCCCATCGTCCGCGAGTACGGCCCGCCGCTCGTCACCGCGGGGCTCGGGCTTCTCGTAGCGGGTGCGCTCGGGATGGCGCTGTTCGTCTTCGGCCCGGCGCGGCGGCGCTTGCGCGTGCTGCAGCTCGCCGCGGAGGCACTCGGATCGGGCGCGCCGGCGCCTCCTGCACCCGAGACGGGCGGCGACGAAGTGGCGGCGCTCGCCCACTCGTTCAACCGCATGGCGGCCGACCTGGACGCGCGAGTCCGCGATCTCAAGGAGTCCGACCGTCTCCGGCGGCAGCTCCTCGCCGATGTGTCGCACGAGCTGATGACGCCGCTGACCTCGATCCGCGGGTACCTGGAGACGCTGTCGATTCCGAATGCCGTGCCCGACGCCGCGACGCGGGATCGCTACGTGCAGATCGTCAGCAGCGAGACGGAACGCCTGGAGTCGATTGTCGGCGACCTTCTGGATTTGGCGCGACTCGAAGGCGGCGGCATCGCGCTCCATCGCGAGACGGTGCCAGTCGCATGGCTGTTCGATCGCGTCGCCGAGCGCCACGACGCGGCACTGCGAGAGCGCGGAGTGGAGCTGACCCGGGAGGTCGCACCCGACGCGCAGGAAGTGGATGGCGATGCCAGGCGCCTCGAGCAGGTGCTGCAGAACCTCGTGGCCAACGCGTCGCGCCACACGCCGACGGGCGGCCGCATCACGCTGACCTCACGGCTCGCCGATGGCCGCGTGGTCGTGGCAGTCACCGACACCGGCACGGGCATCGCGCCGGAGCACCTGCCGTTCGTGTTCGATCGGTTCTACAAGGCCGACGCCGCGCGGGCGCAGGAGGGCACGCCGGGCAGCGGACTGGGGCTGTCGATCGTCAAGGCCATCGTCGAAGCGCACGGCGGACGGGTGACGGCGTCCAGCCCGTCAGGCAGTGGCGCGCGGTTCGAGGTCGTCCTGGGGACTGTCCCCCTCACCGGCACACGGGGGTGAATGGGGACTGTCCCCCGTGTGGTTGGTAAGGGGGACAGTCCCCTCAGCGCTTGTAGAGACGCACGTAGTCCACCTTCATCTGCTGCGGGAAGACGGACGTGCTGTCGGGATTGCCCGGCCACTCGCCACCCACCGCGACGTTGATGATGATGAAGAAATCGTGATCGAACACCCAGCGTGACCCACCGGGAAGGTCCGACGGCTTCCGCGTCTCGTACAGGTGGTCGTCCACGTACCAGCGGATCTCAGCCGGGTCCCATTCGACCGCATAGAGGTGATAGCCGTCGGCGAACGGCTTGCCGTCCGCACTCTGGTACGCCGCGCCGATGCCGCTTCCACCCGAGTACCCAGGCCCGTGGAACGTGCCGTGCACCGTGTTCGGCTCGCGGCCGATGTTCTCCATGATGTCGATCTCACCGCAGGCCGGCCATCCGACCCCACCGGCGTTCGCGCCAAGCAGCCAGAACGCGGGCCAGATCCCCTGGCCCCTTGGAATCTGTATCCGCGCCTCGAAGCGGCCGTACGTCTGCCCGAAACGGCCCTCCGTCTTCAAGCGGGCCGACGTGTAGTCCCGCGGGATCCCGTCCGGCCCCGTGAAGTGCTCGGCGCGCGCGGTGATGACGAGCGCACCCTTCTCAATCGTCACGTTGTCCGGGCGGCTCGTGTAGGTCTCCAGTTCCTGATTGCCGTAGCCGCCGCCGCCGATGTCGAAGGTCCAGCGCGACTCGTCGGGGCGTGACCCGTCGGCGCCGTCGAATTCGTCGCTCCACGTCGGCATCCACGTGCCGGGTGGCGGCGCCGGCGTGGGGGTCGGCGTCGGAGTCGGCGTCGCCGATGCGCTCGACGAATGGCCGCCGCACATCGCAAGCAGCGAGAGAAAGAGCGCGGGGACGATCGCGCGGGCGTCGGAACGGCTCATTCGCACATGCTACCTCGCACCGCCGCCGGCACGGCGGGGTTTCCGATAGGATCGTCCGGTGCCCCGCTCACTCATCGTTTTGTTCCTCACAATCTTCGTCAGCCTGATCGGCTTCGGCATCATCATCCCGCTGCTGCCCTTCTACGCGCAGACCTTCGGCGCCTCGCCCACCACGATCGGCCTGCTGTTCGCGTCGTTCTCGCTGGCGCAGTTCGTGGCGGCGCCGATCCTCGGCGACTTGTCGGACCGCTGGGGCCGGCGGCCCGTGCTCGTCTTCAGCCTGCTCGGCACCGTTCTGAGCTTCACGCTGCTGGCGCTGGCGCACAGCCTGACGCTGCTGTTCATCGCCCGAATCGTGGATGGCCTCTCCGGAGGAAACATCACGGCGGCGCGCGCCTACATTGCCGACGTCACACCACCTGAAGATCGCGCCAAGCGCTACGGCCTGATCGGCGCGGCGTTCGGGCTCGGGTTCATCCTCGGCCCCGCGCTCGGCGGCGCGCTGTCGCACATCAGCTACACCGCGCCGATCTGGGCCGCGGTCGCCCTCTCGGCGATCGCCGCGGTACTCGCGTATGCGTGGCTGCCCGAGCCCGCGCGGCACGCGGCCGACGCCGGCGCCCCGCCGTGGTGGCGGACGCTGCCGGAGCTCATCGCGCGGCCCGGCCTGGGATCGCTGCTGCTGGTGGACTTTCTCTACTGGTCGACGTTCGCCGTCTACCAGACGACGTTCGCGCTCTACGGCCAGCGGCGGTTCGGCTGGGACGCCACGCACATCGGCTACATCCTGGCGTCGTTCGGCCTGCTCGGCGTCGTGATCCAGACGCACGTCGTCGGCCCCGTGACGCGTGCGCTGGGCGATCGGCGCACGCTCGTCGTCGGTCTCGGATGCGCGACGACCGGGTTGGCCGTCGGATCGCTGGCCGGCAGCATCCCGGTCTTCGTGCTGGGCCTGGTCCCCACCGCCCTCGGCATGGGCCTCTGCAATCCGACTTTGACCGCGCTCATAAGCCGATCGGTCGGTCCGGCCGAGCAGGGACTAGTGCAGGGCGCCGCCGGCGCGCTCGAAAGCCTCGGGCGGACCGGCGGCCCGATCTGGGGCAACGTCGTCCTCGAACACTACGGCGAGGGAACGACGTATGGAGCGGCCGCCGTCGCTTTCGCGGCGACGCTGGTGCTGGCGGCCGGGAGCCGGCCTACTGAACGCTGACGAGATCGACGTCGAAGATCAGCGTCGCGTTGCCGGGGATCTGCTGGTAGCCATTCGCGCCGTAGGCGAGATCCGGCGGCAGCACCAACTCACGGCGTCCGCCGACCTTCATCCCGACCAGGCCCTGATCCCAGCCCTTGATGACGGCACCGGAGCCCAGGACGAAGGTATACGGCCCGCGACCCGTGGACGTGTCGAACTGCTGCCCCTTATGGTCGGCAGCGGTCGTCGAGTAGAGCCAGCCGGTGTAGTTCACCGACAGCGTCTTCCCGTTCACGGCCTCGGCGCCGGTCCCCACGATCAGATCGGTCTGACTGTAAGGAACGTTCAGGGGGGTTGGAGTGGTTGGACTGGAACTGCCGCACGCGACAAGCGATCCCAGGAGGAACAGGGGCACGAAACGACGAATCATGAAGTCCTTGTGAATGCAGGTGCTGGCACACCCAGACCGGAGATTAAGGATACCGCACGTGCCGGGCACCCGGCACACAGCACTGTTAACCATGCGGTCCGTTCCGCGTATTTGATGGGTAGACACCGGGGACTGTCCCCCCTTTCGTGTCGCGGGGGACTGTCCCCGACAACGGAGCGCCCTCATGCCCTCACCCTCACGAATTGCCGCACTGGCCCTGATTCCCTTGTTCGTCGCCGCGCCGACGGCCGTCGCCTCGACGCGCACGCAGTCCCAGCCCGTGCAGGACGCTGCCAGGCCGGCGCAGCCGCGGCCGCGTCAGGCCCCTGCCCCGGCGCCTGCCGCTCCTGCGACCGTGTCGCAGTTACCCCTGGCGCAGAACAACTTCGACGCCGAGGAGACACGGCAACAGCTCGACCAGCTGCTCCGCCAGTTCCCTCCGTCGCTGGCCGAGGTGCTGCGCCTCGACCCCTCGATGCTGTCGAACGACGCGTATCTCGCGACGTACCCCGCGCTCGGCGCGTTTCTGGCGCAGCACCCCGAGGTGGCGCACAACCCGGCGTACTTCGTCGGCAGCCAGAACGTGCGGAGCTGGAACGACAACACGCCGCAGATGGAAGCCATCCGGATGTGGCAGGAGCTGGCCCAGAACGTGTCGATCGTGGCGGTGGTCCTCACGATCACCTCGGCCTTCGTGTGGCTCATTCGCCTCCTGCTCGACTACCGCAAGTGGCTGCGGCTGTCGAAGACCCAGACAGAGGTCCACACGAAGCTGCTCGACCGGTTTGCGAGCAACGACGATCTGCTCGCCTACATCCAGACGCCGAGCGGGCGGCGGTTCCTGGACTCGGCGCCCATCACGCTCGACAGCGAGCCGGCGCGAACCGTCAGCGCGCCCGTCAACCGGATTCTCTGGTCGGTGCAGGTCGGCATCATCCTGGCGGCGGGCGCCGCCGGCCTGATGTTCGTCAGCGGGCGGCAGATGCCGGAGATCGGCCAGCCGATGTCAGCGCTCGGGTCGATCGGCATGGCGCTCGGCGCGGGATTTGTGGTGTCGGCCCTGATCTCGTATCTTCTTTCGAAGCGGCTGGGCCTCGTGAACAGCGCACAGCCCGCCGCGCAGGGAGACGGCGGGAGCGCCTCTGTGTGAGGCGTCCCGTGAATACGAGACCATGGCCATTCGCCTCATGACCTTCTCCAACGTGGACCGCGTCGGCCTCGAAGCCGACGCGGCTGCTGCCACGCTGACGATGGACGAAGAGGTCTTCCGCGCGTTTTACGACCGCACCGCCAGGGTGCTGTGGGCGTACCTGTCGCGGACGACGGGCGACGCGCAGGCGGCCGACGACCTGCTGCAGGAGTGCTACTACCGCCTGCTGCGCGCCAAAGTCGAGTTCGAGAACGAGGCGCACCGGCGTCACTACCTGTTCCGCATCGCGACCAACCTCGCCCGCGACCGTCGCCGCCGGCCATCACGCGAGCTGCCGCTCACCGAAACGCTGGAGGAATCGAGCCACCCGGTCGACGCATCGCTGGCCGACGCGGTCACGGCGCGGCGGGATGTGGGCCGTGCGCTCGGCGAGCTGCGTCCGCGCGACCGCGACCTGCTGTGGTTTGCTTACGCCCAGGGTCTGACGCATGCGGAGATCGCCGAGTCGATCGGCGTCAAGCCGGGCAGCGTGAAGATGCTGCTCTTCCGCGCGCGCTCGCGCCTGCTGGCGCTGCTCACGCGCGCGCCTGGTGGAGTCCAGTCATGACGCCGCACACCTGTCAATTCGAAGAGCAGGTGCTGGCCGCCGTCGCCTCGGGCGACTGGCCCGACCGCGCGGACCAGGCGCTGCGCGCCCACGTGACCGAGTGCGCGACGTGCGCCGACCTGGCCATGGTCGGCGGGCTGCTGAAGGACGACCACGCCGCGGCTGTTGCCGAATCCAACGTGCCGTCGAGCGGCCAGGTGTGGTGGCGTGCGCAGGTCCGGGCGCGGGCCGAGGCCCAGCGCGCCGCGGCGCGCCCGATCTTCATCGCACAGGCGGTCGCCGCCGCCGCGCTCGTCGGGTTGATCGCCGCCGTCGTCTCGTGGGTCTGGCCGAAGATATCGGCTGCCGGCGGCCTGCTCCACGCCGCCGGCGCGCCGGCCGATCTGGGCACGGTGGCGTGGCTCGCGATCGGCGCCTGGGTCATTCTGGCGCCAGTGGCCCTATACTTCGTGTTCGCAAGGGAGTGACTCGCGCCACCCGCTTCGGACTGATCGCGCTCCTGCTCGTCACACCGGCCCGCCAGGTCTGGGCCCAGATTCCCTCGCCCCTGGTCTGGGGCTGCGATCCCGAAGGCGGCGCCCCTTACGTCGAAGCCGATTCCGCCGATCCTTCCAGTCTGGTCGGCTTCGAAGTCGACATCGCCAACCTCGTCGCCGCTCACCTCCATCGGCAGCCCAGGTTTACCTTCGTCGCCTTCTCGTCAATCAACCAGTCGCTGCGGCGCGGCGACTTCGAGGTCAGCTTCTGCGGCCTCGAGGAGATCACGGCGCGGCGGACCGGAATGACCGCGACGATCCCGTACTACCAGTTCCGTGTGGTGCTCACCGTTCGGGCCGCCGACAAGGACCGCTTCCGCTCGCTCGCGGACCTGCGGGGCCGCTCTGTGGCGACGCTGGCCGCGACACAGTCGTTCGAGCTGCTCAAGCGCGCCGAGCCGACTTACGGCATCACCGCTGTGAGCTACGAGGATGACGTCCACCCCTACGAGGACCTCGTGCTGGGACGCGTGGACGCGGTGGTCCTCGACAACGTCGTCGCCGGACGCGAGCAGCTCCGGCGCGGGGACGTCGTTGCGCAGCCCGCGGTGCTCGAGGTCGGCTACTACGTCGGCATCCTCGCGCCCGCGAATACCGCGTTGCGCGACCAGATAGACGGTGCGCTGCTCGCCGCCATGAAAGACGGAAGGCTCGAGGTGATCTTCCGCAAGTGGGGCCTGTGGAACGACGATCAGCCGGCGCTCTACGCGCGCGTCCTCGCCGAACGCCAGATGGCGCCTCCCGGGCAAGCGCCGCAGACGAGGACCAGTGAAGGGTGGCAGCAGGCGGTGCGCAACTACCTGCCGATGCTGCTCACGGCGTCGTTGGTGACCATCGGGCTCTCGTGCGCGTCGATGGCGCTGGCCGTGGCGGTGGGCATCCTCGTGGCGACAGGCCGCGTTTATGGGCGCTGGCCGCTCCGTCTGGCTCTACAGGCCTACGTCGAGCTGACGCGCGGCACGCCGATCCTGTTGCAGTTGTTCGTCCTCTACTACGGTCTGGCGTCGGTGATTCGCCTGCCGGCCATGTTCGCGGCGTTTCTCGGCCTGGGGCTGAACTACGCCGCATACGAAAGCGAGATTTACCGCGCCGCGCTGGAGGCCGTCTCGAAGGGCCAGCTCGAGGCAGCGCGCACGCTGGGCCTGAGCGAACGCCAGGTGCTGCAGCTCGTACGCGGGCCGCAGGCATTTCGCCTGGCGCTCGCGCCGATGACCAACGACTTCGTCGCCCTGCTGAAGGACTCGTCTCTCGTCTCTGTGCTCACGGTCGTCGAGCTGACCAAGCAGACGCAGATCTTCGCGACGAATCTCGGGAGCTGGGTCGTGCCCGGCGCGCTGTGCGCGGCGCTCTACCTGGCGATGTCGCTCCCTCTGGCGCGGCTGGCCGGGCGGCTCGAGCAAAGATGGAAGGCGCCGACGGCATGAACGAAGGAACGCCGCTGCTCGGCGTCGACGACCTCTGCCTGCGCCGCGGGGCGCGGGAGGTGCTCTGCGGCGTGATGCTGCAGGTTCGCCGGGGCGAGCTGGTGGCGTTGATGGGGCTCTCGGGCGCCGGCAAGAGCACCGTGCTTCGCGCGGTGGCCGCGCTCGAGCCGTTCGATCGGGGCGCAATCATGGTGGGGGACGCGCGGCTGTCGCCGGGGCCGCTCCCCTCCGTCTCAGCCCTGCAGCCGCTTCGCGCGCAAGTGGGGATGGTCTTCCAGCACCACTCGCTCTTCGAGCACCTGTCGGCCGTGAACAACGTCTGGCTGGCACCCGTGCACGTGCAACGGGTGCCGCAACCGGAAGCGGAGCGCCGTGCGCTGGCGCTGCTCGAAGAGCTCGGCGTCGGGCATCGCGCCCGGGCGCTGCCTCGCGAGATTTCCGGCGGCGAGGCGCAACGCGTGGCCATCGCGCGGGCGCTCGCCATGGACCCTCCACTGCTGCTGATGGACGAACCGACGGCCTCGCTCGACCCCGCAAGACGCGACGAATTGGGCGAGACGCTGCGTGAGCTGACCGCCTCGGGCCGCACGCTGCTTCTCACAACACATGACGACGACTTCGTGCGAGACTACGCGGACCGGGTGGCTGTCCTGGCGGATGGGGTCGTGGTGGAGGAAGGGGCCCCGAGGCAAGTACTGGCACAGCCGACCCACCCGGCAACCATAAGGCTATTGCAGAAGAAGGCGCAGTGACGATGGGGGACAGGGAAGAGCCCTCGGACACCAGGCGATCCGGCCTGCACGCTATCGCGCAGAGCGTCCGGACCCCTTCGCGGTCGCCGGAGACCTTTCGTTCGGTGGCGGAGCGCGACGACTTCCTCCGCACCATCGGCGACAAGCTGCCGAACGCGTTCTTCTTCCGCGTCGTCCACGACGCCGACGGCACGTTCCGCTTCACCTACATCAGCAGCGGCTGCAGGGAAGTTACGGGGCTCTGCCCCGAGCGGCTGTTCGGGCGCGCCACGGAGCTGACCGATCTCATCATCGACGAGGACCGCGACGGCTTCTGGGAGGCGATGGCCCGCGCCCTTGGCCCCGAGGCGTCGCTCGATCATGCCGTCCGCCTGCGGCGGCCCGACGGGCAACTGCGGTGGTGCCATTTCCGATCCGCGGTCCGGCCCGGCGAGAACGGTTCGTCAGTCTGCGAAGGCATCCTGCTGGACATCACGGACAGGCGAAGTGTCGAGGCCGCGCTCGGCGACAGCACCGAGCGGAATGAGGCGATTCTCGCGGCGCTGCCCGACCTGATGTTCGTGATGAGCCGCGACGGCCGCTACCTCGACTACCATGCCCGCGACCACCAGGCACTGCTGCTGCCGCCCGAGGCGTTCATGGGAAAGCACATGTCCGAAGTGCTGCCCCCCGATCTGGCGAAGCCCTTCCAGCGCAGCTTCGATCAGGTTTTCGAGGCCGGCGGGTCCGCCGTCGTGGACTACGCGCTCGACATCAACGGCGAGCGTCGCTATTTCGAGGCGCGCGTCGTTCGCTACGGCGCCGACAGGATCCTCAGCATCATCCGCGACATCACCGAGAGCAAGCGCGCGCACGACGAGGCCGAGTCCAACCGGCAGGAGCTGGCGCGCGTCTCGCGCATGACGATGCTGGGCGAGATCGCCGCGTCTCTGGCACACGAGCTGAACCAGCCGCTCGCCGCCATCCTGAACAACTCGCAGGCGGCGCAGCGCCTGATGACGACGGGCCGCGCGAAGGCGGACGACACCCTGCAGATCCTCTGCGACATCGCCGACGACTGTCAGCGCGCGGGCGAAGTGATCTGGCGGCTCCGCGGCCTGTTGAGCCGCGAGGAGTCCGAGCGGCAGCCGCTCTCGCTCAACCAGGTCGTGCACGACGTCCAGCACTTGCTGCGCAGCGAGCTGATCACGCGGCGCGCGCGCATGACGATGGCGCTCGTCGACAGCCTGCCGGAGGTCGTGGCCGACCGGGTGCAGTTGCAGCAGGTCGTGCTGAACCTGGCGCTCAACGCGCTGGACGCGATGAGCGAGCACGAGCCCGCCGACCGCCACATGGTGATCGCCACGAGTCGCCCCGGCAGCTTCGTGCAGGTAGACGTGCGCGATCACGGTCCGGGCATCGCCGGCGAGCATATCGGCCGCCTGTTCGATCCATTTTTCACGACGAAGCCGTCGGGCCTCGGCATGGGCCTGCGCATCTGCTCGTCGATCGTGCGCTCGCACGGCGGCCGGATCTGGGCGGCCAACAACGCCGAAGGCGGAGCGACCTTCTCGTTCACCGTTCCGCTGCCGCCTCCCCAATGACCGACACCGCTCCGCTCGTCTGCGTCGTGGAGGACGACCCGTCGGTGCTGAAGGGGCTCGAACGCCTTCTGCGCGCATGGGGATACGACGTCCAACTGTGCCGGTCGGCGCGCGAGTTCCTGGACCGGGCTGCCGCGCCCATCGCATGCGTGGTGGTGGACGTCCACATGCCCGGGCAGACCGGGCTTCAGCTCCAGGCGGAACTGAACCGCGAGGGCCGGCGCGTGCCGGTTGTCTTCATCACCGGGCATGGCGACGCAGGCGCGCAGCAGGAAGCGCTCTCTGGCGGCGCCGTGGCGTTCCTCAAGAAGCCGTTTACCGATCAGGACCTGCTGAAAGCCATCCGTCAGGCCATCCAGTCGTCGGCGCAACCGTAGTAGTCGCACCAACGGTCGTAGCCGCACCAACGGTCGTAGGGCCGAACTTTAGTTCGGCCATCACCCGCCGGAGCAATCCTGCCCAAAGTGGAACTTTGTTCATGGCCCGTCCGATTTTGCCTGGCATTTCTGCCCAGTTGCCCGACGGCGCGTGCCCTAAGCGGCCATTTGTCAGCAATTTGCCCCAATCTATGGCCGGAACCTGCTGGCACCGTGTTTGCGATGCCACCAGCCAGGGAGTCTGGCTATGACCAACGCACCTCTTCGTTACCTGGCCGCCCGCGACGTCGAAAATGGAGCGGATGCTTTTGGGGTGGTCGTTCGCTCGGTGGACGGCTCGGCGCTCGGGCGTCTCGAGGGATTCATGATGGATCCGAAGAGCCAGACCCTCCGTTATTTCGTCGTGGATTCGCGTCGCGGCCGTCGTCTGCTCCGTCACCTGGTGCCGTTCGTGCCCGCGTGCCTCGACCTGGCCCACCGTAGCCTGCAGCTCCTGGCCGACCTGCCGAGCACCGGACCGCTGCCCGCCGCCGTCGTCTAGCGCAGTCTTCGAGCCCGGCCGCCGGCAAGTTCGGTATAGTGGCGCATGCTGCGAACCGTTCTGCTGGCCACCCTCCTTGCCATTCAGGTCAAGACACCCGAGATGCTGCGGCCGCCGGCAACGCCTCCGCAGGAGGGTACCGGGACGTTCCAGGAGCACTCCTACAAGTTCCACAAGGAGTCCTCCTACTTCGCGATCGAGTTCACTCCGACGCTGACGAGCAAGCAGGCCGTCGTGCTCGACGCGATGAAGAGCGTCTGCAAAGACCTCTACGACCTCGACTTCACGAAGGCCGAGGCCATCGCCGGGCCGGGCGCGGACGTCTGGAGGTTCGAGATGAAGGACCTGCGAACCTGCTACGGCCGGCAGATGCCTGGCGCGACGAAGGGCGAGATCAAATCACTCCGGATCTGGATGCCATAAGGCCCCGGGGGCCACGATTTTCCTGAGCCGATGATTCGACGATACAGCCTCGCCGTCGTCGGCGTGCTTCTCATGGCCGCCCTGCTCTCGGCCATCGTCCGCGTCGCGCCATGGACCCAGTCGATTCCCGATCACATCATGGAGCAGGGCTACGTCGGGCACGCCCTGAGCGAGAAGCTGATCGCCGGCTTTGGCGTGCTGGTCGCGTTGGCTCTGGTCGGTTTCATGGCGCTTGGCGAAAAGATTGGCCTCATCCAGCCGCCGAAGTCGGACGTCATCTCCCTATTCGAAGGCGAGCCGTATCCGGTCAGCGCTGAGAAGGCCTCCCTCGAGACACCACCTGCGCGCTCTCCAGCGCGGCCTGGGCCCCGGCTGGTTCGCTGAAGGGCTCCACCAGAACGCGCTCGTAGCGCACCTCCAGGATCTGCAGCTGCTCGGAGCCACCGGGCGCGCGCAGCCACACCGAGTCGCCCGGCCTGGACCTCATCAAGGCGCGCGCGAGCGGCGACATCCAGCTGATGTGGTTTCGATCCAGGTCGATCTCGTCGAGACCGACGATGCGCACGAGCCGCTCGACGCCGGCATCGTTGGCGTAGCGGACCGTCGCTCCGAAGAACGCCTGCGATGCCGCACGGCCGCTCCTCGGGGTCTCCGGGTCCACGACCTCCGCGGCATCGATGCGTTTCGTGAGGAATCGAATGCGCCGATCGATCTCGCGAAGCCGCCGCTTGTTGTACTGATAGTCGGCATTCTCGCTGCGATCGCCGTTGCTCGCCGCCCACGCTACCACCTTCGTCACCGCCGGGCGTTCCCGGTTGAGCAGAAACCGCAATTCGTCCTTGAGCCGCTGCAGGCCTCCCGGGGTGATGTAGTTCTTGACGCCAGGGACTCCCGCGGCAGCGTCGTGCGGCCTCCTGGTGAACCCTTTTCTCATCAAGCCAGAAGCTTACCGCAGTCACCTCTTGCGCCGTCCGAGCCACGACGGTTCGCGGTAGACTCGAAATCACGATGACATGTCCCGGATGTCAGCAGCCGATGGAGGCGGTGCCGCTGGAGGGTACGTACCGCGGTCCCATGACGATTGACGTCTGCACGGCGTGCCGCGGGTTCTGGTTCGACGCCGGCGAGCAGTTCCGGCTGACGCCCGCCGCCACGCTCCTGCTGCTGCGGCGCGTCGAGGCCAGCCGGGACCAGCCGCGCCAACGCGTCGGCACGCGACTGCCGTGTCCGCGCTGCAGGCTCGCCCTGGGCGTCACTTACGACATCATTCGCGACGACAAGTACCGCTACTTCCGCTGCCCGGACCATCACGGCATCTTCATGCCGTTCTTCGAGTTCCTTCGCAGCCAGGGCCTGGTCCGCGGCCTGACGCCGCAGGAAGTGGATGCGCTCAAGCAGAAGCTGATGTCGATCACGTGCTCGAGCTGCGGCGCGCCCATCGACCTTCAGACGCAGACGAAGTGCGCGAGCTGTGGCAGCGGCCTCGCCATCGTGGATCTCGACCACCTCGGGGACGCGCTGCGGCAGCTCGATGCCGATGCCCGGGCCGCGGCCCCGGTCGCCGGCGACGCGCCGGCGGCTCCGCCGGAAGAAATCGTCGTCAACTGGCGCGCCGATCAGGAGGCCCGCCGGCGGATTGAAGCCGGTCTCGATGACGATGGCGTGGACACGCAGATCGATCTGCTCGACATCGGGGCGACCTTGCTGTCGCGTCTGCTGGGCCGGTAGGGCCCCAGTTCACGCCACCGGCGCACGCCTCACCCCCCACGCGATCGGCGAGCCGACCGCGATCATGTGGATGGCGAGCTGCGGCCAGCTCATTGGGCCAGGCCATCGCGGCGGGGTATCGAGGTAGAGGCTCCGCAGCCAGGACAGCGCCGGCAGGGTGCCGTAGTTCATGGCGCAGAACACCACGACGCCGTACAGCGGCCCGACGATCCACAGCGGCGCGGTCCGCAACCCGGCGAAGCGGCGGCTGAACGCGTAGAAGATCACGGTCGCAGTCAGCGCCACGGTGAAGTGCATCGCGAGGCCGATCGCGGCCATTCCGGACCCGGCCGTCATCGCGGCACGTCCCCACAGTGCCGACGCCACGCCGCGCAGGACATCGGCCGGTGCACGGCCGGCCTGAATCCAGGCCTGCAGGCACGCGGCGGTGATGTCGAGCACACCGCAGCACAGCCAGCCGGTCAGGATCGCCTCCCGCCCGGTGACGCGCCGCCGGCGTGCGCCCGTGCCCGACGTCTCGGCGGATGCCATCGCGGAGAGTGTAATCTCCCGCTACTGCTGCCGCCGCGCCAGTGATAGCATTCCCCCTACTGACGCCCGTAGTTCGGAAGCACCGTTGAATGGGCCGGAACGCCGGATGGCGTTCGCCCTTGAACCCGGAGGCACTGTGGCAAAGAAGAAGACACCCGGAACACGCAAGGCCGCGAAGAAGACCGCCAAGAAGGCTGGCAGGAAACCCAGTGCTGCCTTCATGAGGCCCGTGGCCCCCAGCGCGGCGCTGGCGGAAGTGGTGGGCTCGAAGCCCATTCCGCGCACGGAAGTCACCAAGCGGCTCTGGGCCTACATCAAGAAGAACAAGCTGCAGGACGCGAAGAACAAGCGGACGATCAAGGCCGACGCCACGCTGAAGGCAGTCTTCGGCGGCAAGGCGACGGTGGACATGTTCGAGATGACGAAGCTCGTCAGCCGTCACCTGAAGTAGGCCGCGGCGTTACACGGAAGGGGCCGACTCCCCGGTGGCCCCTTCCGGCTTTCACGATTGATGGGCGAGCGGCGTGGCACGAGCACCGCGATGGTTACGGTGCCTGTCCCTGAACGGTTGTTGCGCCTGTGGACAAGCCAGGAGAGTCGGGCCGATGGGGACTCTCCGGGGGTGCCACGAGGATCCACGCGGCACCGCAGCCCGCGCACAAGTAGTGTCGATTCCAACCATCATGCGGTGGCCGGGCCTTCCCTTCGAGGCGGCATAAGGGGCAGGCTGTACGGAACGGCCCAATGCGAGTGCTGCTAAGCGGCACGGTGATACGCTCCAGGCATAGCACTCTGCAAAGCTAAGGCCGTCACACACAGCACCGACCTGCCGTGGAATCACCGCATAAATGAACCGCCCCTGGCGCCGCGATGTCACGCTGTGTAAATGCGCCCCAGCGGACGCGTCACAGGGTGGTGGTCCATGAACACTCATCTCATCGCCGCCTGCGTCGCAGCGGCGCTCGTGACAGCGTTGCCGTCGGACTCGGC
>Ga0207701_10003144_pt1 | contig 17015 bp, 9 predicted proteins | sample KBSSwiSSwithPhiX_FD_184294 | JGI IMG/M metagenome (GOLD analysis project Ga0207701, IMG submission 184294) | Switchgrass rhizosphere bulk soil microbial communities from Kellogg Biological Station, Michigan, USA, with PhiX - S5 (SPAdes) (version 2) | ecosystem: Environmental > Terrestrial > Soil... | reverse complement strand
CGAACGACGGCAGGTCGTCCGGGTGGATGATGTCTCGAATCCTCTGCACCGTGACTGTCGTTCCCGGATCGAACTCGAAGATGCGGTACGCCTCCACGGACCAGTTGTGCTCGTCCCCCACCAGGTCGGTGATGAAGCTGCCGGTTTTGCTCAGCCGCTGGGCGTCGGCGAAACTGTCGTACGCCCGCCTGAGCTCGGCCTCGGCCCGCTTCCGGTCTTCGATGTCGGTGTTGACCCCGTACCACTTGATGAGGGTGCCTGTCTCGTCGCGCAGCGGATTCGCCCGGAAGAGGAACCACCGACATTTCCCGTCGTAGCGACGCAGGCGTGCTTCGGCGTCTCCCGCCGCTTCCGAAGCCATGATTCGCTGCCAGATCGCCGCCAACCCATTCACATCGTCAGGGTGGACAGCAGCCGTCCAGCCCCAACCGCTGGCGTCTTCCGCCGAGAGACCGATGAAGTCCAGATAGTGCTGGTTGAAGAACTCGGCGGATCCATCCGGACGCGCCGACCAGGCCAGCGCCGGAATCGTGTCGATGATCAGCTTGAGACTCCGCTCGCTCGCCGCGAGCGCGTCCTCGGCGCGCTTGCGCTCGTCGATGTCCGTCAACAGCACGCACCAGCGAAGGATGTGCCCGGTGGCATCGCGAAGCGGAAACCCGCTGTTCTGGAACCAACGATAGGTGCCGTCCGACCGCCGGAGCCGCTGCGCGATCTCGTATGGGGTGCCTGAGGCGATCGATTGCGTGAAGGCCTGGACGACGTGAGGAAGGTCCTCAGCGTGAACGGTGTCGTCCCTGCCCCATTGTTTCAGCTCCTCGAGGGTCCTTCCGGTGTATTCGATGATCTGGCGATTGACGAATTCGACCTCGCCGGCCGACGTCAAGAGCGCCACCAGGCCTGGAATGTTGTCGACCAGCAGGCGCGAATTGCGCTCGCTTTCGCGCAGGAGGCTTGCTTCGGACGATTCGCGTGGCGCGTCCATGTCACACCGCCATAGCGCCGCGCGTGTCGCCGAAGGGAGAGCCAGCCAGCGACATCCGTGCCGCGTTGTTCCTCATAGTGAACGCCTCGAGTCTTACGCCCGTCGATCGGGTCCGCACATGCTAGCAGCCCTGGCAAAAGCCTGGCTGCATGCGACGGGCGATACAGCCTCGCCCGCTGCGTTCAGCTATCGCGTCGGTTCGAACAGCTCGATCGGGTTGCCGTCGGGATCCTCGATCTGGATTTGCTTGCCGCCAGGGCCGGTCTCCATGTCGTTCCGGAAGGGAAGGCCTGCGTTCTTCAGGATGTCGATGAACGCGGGAAGATCCATCACTCGAAGCACGACACGGTTCCAACCGCCAGGCTTCTGCTGCTGACCGCTTGGCATCGGCCGGGATCCGGAAGCTCCCGGACCGCTGAGCAGAATCTGCGCGCTGCCGAGCGATACGCTCGCAAAGGCCGGAAGCTGTTGATGTTCGAGGGTGAAGCCCAGATGTGTCGTGTAGAACGCTACCGCGCGAGCGACATCCTCGACCTGGTATCGGACGCCGTGAACGCCTTGCACGAACGCGTGCCTGTCGCGGTGCCTCTCGTCAGCTGCCTGGCCTCTGTCAGTTCCAGTCGTCATTTCTTCTCCTCCCGATCAATGCGAGGGCCGATCGGTCGATTACCACGAGGATGCCGTTCGCGCGGTTCAACTCCCCTCATGGGCGATCAAATTGCAGAATGGATCGACCGGCGTCGCTCGGCAAGCTCATCGCATGGGGGATCGCGCGAGCCGCAAACGCGACGATTCGATCGCCCTGTTGTCCACTCTGGACATTGCTCACAAGTCTCGACATCGGTGCGAAGTGCGATTGACTTCGCATTGATGCAGGTAGAGGATCGGTCCGACATCGCCGCGGTATCACCAGAGGGGGCTCCATGCTGAGACTCCGTCGTTCCGCGCTCGCCATGTTGGTCGTCGTCCTCATCGCGCCTCATCCCGTCGAAGCGCAGAACACCAGCCAGGTGTTCGGCCGCGCCACCGATGCCTCCGGCGCCGTGCTGCCTGGCGTCACCGTCACCCTCTCGAGTCAGGCGCTGCTCGAACCGCGTGTGGCGGTGACCGGTGCGACCGGCACCTACGAGTTCTCCGGGCTTCCAATCGGTGTGTACGCCGTCAGGTTCGAGCTCTCGGGCTTTACGACACTGGTGCGCGACGGGTTGCAGCTGCAGTCCGGCTTCAACGCCCAGGTCAACGGCGAGCTCACCGTCGGCGCACTGGAGGAGAACATCGTCGTCACCGGCGTCACCCCGATCGTCGACGTCCGGAGCACGACGCAAGGGACGCGATTCAACGTCGAGGAATTGCAGGCGATCCCCTCAGCTCGGGACGTGTTCCAGGTGCTGACGCAGACGCCGGGCATCGCCGGCGACCGCCAGAATGTTGGTGGAACGCACAACGGCCAGCAGACCGGCATGTTCTCGAGAGGCGCGGGAAGCGGGCAGGGACGATGGTTCGTCGACGGCGTCGATCGCAACGACCTCGCCAACGGGCGTCCGTTCGTCGTCGACTTCAATTCGGTCGAAGAGGTCCAGGTATCGACCGGCGGCGCCGACGTCACCATGCAGACGCCCGGCGTGTTCGTCAGCGTGGTCACCAAGAGCGGATCCGACGCGTTTCACGGCGCCTCGTGGTTGCTTCGAACCGATCGCCACCTCGGATCGACCAACGTCACCGACGACCTGCGCGCGCAGGGTGCCAACTCGGGCAATCCGCTGGATTACACCAACGATTACGGCGGACAGCTGGGCGGCCCGATTAGGACCGGCCGGGCGTGGTTCTGGGCGACCTACGGCATGCAGAACGTGCGGCTGGGTGTCTTGAACGTCTACAAGAACACCAGCGACTGTGCACCGGTGCAGGCGAATCCGCTGAGCTTTGCGTTCTCGGATGTTGTCGATTGCCTGACGCTGAACAAGCAGGACGTGCCGGCCCTCGGGTCCAAGTTCAACGTCCGCCCCTTCTCGGGGAACCTGTTCACGGTCGCCAACTCCTTCGGCCAGCGCGTGGAGAGCATCCGAAGCGCCGACGATCTCCATCCGACGCTCGAGACGACGAACAAGATGGCGTACATGGTCAAGAGCGACAGCACCTACGATCTCGGCCCTCGCTTCTGGAATACGGGCATCTGGGATCCGAGCTGGAAGTTCGGCGATCAGCACACGTTCAGCGACCGCTGGCTGGTGGACGTGGCCTTCGGCCACCACTGCTGGTGCAACTCGATCGTTCCGCAGACGCTGGAACTTCGACAGCTGCAGCCCATGCTGGAGTTGACCACCGGCACCTGGGGACGGTCGTGGTCCGACTCGACCATCATGCTCGTCACGAACAACACGGTGGACGCCAACAGCACCTACTTCCAGCCCGGCAAGTGGGGCGGCGATCACTCGTTCAAGGCCGGCTACAAGTACGGCCATTACGGCGAAGTGTACGACCGGACCTACAGCGGACACGCACAGGCGGTATTCAACAGTGCACGGCCGCTGCCGATCTTCAGCACGCCCTTCACCGCGCGTGTCATCCGCGACTTCATCACGCCGGCCTTCTTCGACCAGCACTCTCTTTACCTGCAGGATACGTATTCGAGGAAGCGGGTGACGGCCATCGTCGGCCTCAGATGGGACCACCAGGAAGACTACGTGGCGGCGGTGAACATCGCGGCACACGCCTTCCAGGGCCAGGCGACGATCGACGGCACACCGTTCAACCTGTTGCCGGCGCTCGACGTCCCGGAAGTCCGCGCCGGAGCAGTCTGGAACACCGTGGCTCCCCGGATCGGCCTGACCTACGATCTGACCGGCAATGCCACCAACGTCATCAAAGGCTCGTACGCGATCTACTTCGATCAGCGTTTCGGCGGGCAGCTCTCGAGGGCGCTCAATCCAGCGGGTTCGGCGCGAATCGACCTGGGTTGGAGTGATCTCAACGGCGATCAAACCGTGCAGCCGAATGAGATCAACCAGAACCTGATCCGGTCGGTGACCGGATTCGACCCCGCGAATCCGGCGCTGCTCGTGAGCACCAACAGCGTCGACCCCAATGTGAAGGCGCCGCGCACGCACGAAGTCGTCGTCGGGTTCGGAAAAGAAATGGCGGGCGACTTCGGCATCAACGCCAGCTACGTCTGGCGCCGGTACGATCGCTTTACCTGGAACGACACCAACGACATCACGTCAGCCGACTATTCGCCCGTGCAATTCACGCCGGCCGCGGGTGCGTGCCCCGCCAACGCGCGGTGTGAGGCGGCGATCTACTACGTCCCGAACGTCACCCTTCCAAGCGCGTACACCGTGACGACCCGCCCGGACTTCCTTCACACATACCATGGACTCGAGCTGGTCGTCCGCAAGCGCTCGTCGCGTGGCTGGATGCTGACCGGCAGCTATTCCTACAACAGCACTATCGAAGACTACGACTCGCCGGCGGCCTACGAAGATCCGACCGGCATCACCGAGCGCAACGGGTTTCAGTACGCTCCAACGGCGGGCATCGGTGGTGGCGGCGGGTCCAACCTCGGCGGCATTCCCATCAACGCCAAATGGATCGCGAAGCTGAATGGATCCTACCGGCTGCCATTTGACGTCAACGTGGCCGCGACGGCCGACCTGCGCCAGGGATACCCCTTCCTGCAGGCCATCAACATCGCCGCGCGTCCGAATCGGGCGGCTGCGGTGACCGTGCCGCTCGACCCGGTCGGCGACGTGCGCTTTCCGGACTTCGCGACCATGGACTTCCGGGTCGACCGGGCGTTCACGGTCGTCGGAGGCGCGAAGCTGCTGGCATCGTTCGACATGTTCAACCTGTTCAACGCGAACACGGTGATGGGACAGCGCGCCAATCAGAATGCGGCAAACGCGAACCAGGTGTTCGGCATCCTGGCGCCGCGGATCGCGCGCGTCGGCGTGATGCTGACGTTCTGAGCCGGCTAGCGAGCCGGTTCAACATCGGACCGCCCTAATTTTCTAGCCGGGCCTTGAAGAAGCACGTCGCCGCCTCAATTACCGCGCTTCGCCGGTCTTAAATCGGTTCTTATCAACTTTCAGCGACCGAGCCTTACTTCGGAGGCGCGCAGACCAACGCGACCCTGGCGCCGCCGATCTTGCCAGGCCGATGGGTCGGACCCGCCTCGCACGCGTTTGCCCTTTTTGTGGTAACGCGATCCCGAAGTGTGGCAGTCCGGCCCGATGCTGTCGCGGCCCCGCGGCGGCTTTGCTCCGAATCCTCCGTGATGCTCGTGGCGCGAACTCTGCTTCGCGGGGCATGCGTCATGCGGATTCTGTGATGACCGGCGCCCAACTCCGGCACGTTGCGGCCGCTCCGATGCATTGGGCAGCGCACGTCCTGAGCAACACGGGTGGCATCGTCACGGTCTTCGATCTCGTGTGGCTGCGACGCACGCCCGGCGGCGTCATCGATGTCACGCATCCATTCGCCACGGGCATCGACCCGCGTACCGGCCGTCGTGTCTGGCGCGACAACCTGTTGTACCGGTCGCGCGCCGTGGCGATCGACCTCGAGGACGATGTCGCGATTGTCGAACGCGTCATGGACTTCATGCGCGGGCGGGCCGAGCAGTCGGCCGCGCGGCCGGGCGCGCCACACGGGGTGCCGAGCCGCATGCCGCCTGCCATCAACCTGTTGCATGGTCCGGTACACTTCCATGCCATCTCGCTGCTGTTCGACGACGTGCCGGATGCGGTCCAACACTTCACCGATGCCCGCTTCCTGCGCGAGGTGAGGCGCTGCGTTCGTGAGCAGAAACGCGAACTGGTCGTCATTCTGCGCGACCGCCAGTATGATCGCGACGCGCTGGCGGGTCTCGCCTGCTTTTTTCGCACGCGCCTGCCGTTCTGGGCCAATCCGAACGGCAACAAGCCACGGATCCAGTGGGGCGTCCCTGCCCCGTATCCGAACATCAACGTCATCACCGGCGCGTGGATAGCCGACACGCGCGCGCTGGTGGCGACGCGTGGCAGCCGTGACGTCGTGCGCGCGCCGGTCGGACCCGGCCGATACTTCCAGGACGGGCCATATACCGGCGGGTGGCGCGACCTCTTGTTTCCTGAGCGCTGGCTCGCGCGCGTCACCACCCGGCGCGTCGAATCGCGCGGGGAGAAGGGCAATCTCTACTTCACCGACGCCCGCGAATTGCGGGCAGGGTTCCGCTACGATCCGGCGGCTCTGCCGACGCTGGCAGAGAGGCTGTTGAAGCGCGCGCGGACGCGGCTGCGCCGGATGCACGCATTAGCAGGAGGGCACTGAACATGTCGCGTCGCGCCGTCTGGGCTTACGTCGTCATTCTGACCGGTGCGTTGTGGTGGCTGCGTGCGCAACTGGTCACCGAAGTCGGTGTGTCGCTCCAGCAGGCCGTGGCGCTGGGACTTCCGTGCGGCATCCTGATCGATCTTGCGATGGCACTGCTCGTCGTCGGCAGCGCCATCTGCGTCGGTGCGGTGCAGCCGCGCTTCGCCCATTACACTGCGGTTGCACTGTCGACGGTCCTCCTGGGCTTCACCACCGCAAACGTCGCCTACTTCGGCTACTTCGATGCGCGGCTCGAACCATGGGTGATCGCGACCTATGCGCGCGATCTGCCGGACATACGGAGTTCGCTGTGGCACTTGCTGGCGACGCCGGCGCTGTTCGTCTGCGTCGTCGCGGTTCCGCTCCTGCTCCTGCTCCTCCTGGTCGTGCGATCGGTTCGTTGGCGCCAGAGCGCGCCCGCAATGTCGGTCAGACGCGGTGCGGCGTTTGTGAGCGCCGCGGCTGTGCTCGTGTTGGGCGCGACCGCCGTCAAGTACCGTGTCGTCGAGGGCAGCTCGATTGTCGCAGAGCAGGTGTTCGTGATCTGGATCGAAGGCCAGCTCGGACTGCGCCCGCTGCAGGGAACCGCACGCCGCGGCATCGAGCAGACGCTCGCAGCGGCGGCGGCGGCGGATCCGTCGGCGCCGGCGCGCGTCCTCGCAGCGCTGAGGGATTGGAACCCGCAGAGTGAGCGGGTGCCAGGGCTCGACGACTTCGCCGCTGCTCGCCCGCTGGTGCGCAGACGCGAGGCAACCGCCACGCACACACGCGCGCTGCGCGCCAGAATGGGTTTGCCAACCGAGGGTCCGGTCCACGTCATCGTCTTGTTCCTGGAGAGCGTCCGCGCATTCGAGATGGAGCATCCTGCGCTGTGGCCTTCCGTGTTCCCGCGCACGCGCGCCCTGCTCGCGCAGCACGGGCTCCGCTTTCCGACGGCGTATTCGTCCGCCTGGGGCGGCGCCCAGACCGTCGAAGCGCAGTTCGAGACCCTGAATTCGGTGCTGCCCAATTTCAGAGGACCGGCTGTCTACCGCGCGTATCCCGACATTCGGGTGAAGTCGCTGGCCGCGGTAGCGCGCGATCACGGCTACCACACCGTCTGGATCTCCGGCAGTAGCGAAAACCTGCTCAACAAGCGCGGGTTCGAGTCGCAACATGGCACAGAACGCTTTTTCGGCCTTAAATACCTCAGCGCGATTCCGTTCGAAGCGACGCACGAGTGGTGCGGCTACCCCGACGAGCTCATGCTGCAGGAAGCCGTGCGCATTTGCGAGCGCGAGGCGCGCGACGGCCGGCCGGTCTTCGCGAACATCCTCACGTTGACCACGCACCATCCGGTCACCGAGATTCCCGAAGGTCCCGTGCCCGAGGCGTTGCGCGCGGCAGCGACGCAGTGGCCGGCGGAGAAGGACTATGTCGGCTACCTGTCGCGCCTGCGGTACTTGGATGAGAGTCTCGACCAATTCTTCCGCGCCTTGTTCGACGGTCCGCTCGGCGACCGCACGCTGGTTGTCATGCTCGGCGATCACGGCCAGCGCTACACCCCTCATGTGCCGATCGGGCAACATCAGATGGTCGAGCTGATGACTCGTGTTCCTTTCGCGCTCGTGACCAAGCACCTGCCGGCGCCAGGCGCGATCGCGCACGCAGTCCACCAGATCGACGTCGCGCCGACGGTCGCCGACATCGCTGGCTTCGCCGACGACGTGCCGTGGGTCGGTCGAAACGCGCTGGATGGCGGTTCCCCCTGGGTGCTCGGGCATGAGGAGCAGCTGCATTACCGGTCCGGCGATCACGCCTGCTATACGCTCCAAGGCGATGACGCTCCGCGGTGTTATCGGGTCGACGCAGGCACCGATCCGATGCTGCGCGCGGAGTTGTCGCCGGTGCGCGCCGATCCCGCAGAGATGAGGTTCTTTCAGTGGGTGACGATCGCAGCGCACCAGGCGATCGCTCGCAACCAGATCATGCCGGCCGTCAAGAGAGCGTCATTCTGACCTCGGGGTTGCAATTGCCCTGCTGCGTCAGGTGACGCGCGTGCGACGCCGATCAGCTGTCGCCGGCCGCCAGAGATGCTGCCGATCGCACGATCGACGGACCCCCGTTACACCGTCCGCGGCGCGCTCTGGCTCCCGTCTTTCCCGTCGTCGTCCGTTCGTCACGCCGCCAGCGACCCCGCACTGTTGACACGTCCGCTCTGACCGCTGGGAGCCGGGTCCACACAGCAATCCGACTGCGCAAGGGCCCCGGCACCGGACACGCAGGACCCCGATCACAGGACCCCGATACGTAAGTATGATGGACGGCCCTTCCGCAGACAGGCCATCCTGAGCGTCGCGCCGGTGGCGATCGGTTGTGCACGTCTGACGTGCGGATGCCGAGTCGAGGGATGCCAGCATGGATCTCAACAAGACGCAGTTGATCGAGTCGGTATTCGCCGGCGGCGGCGACATGGGGGCACGAATGCGCGCCGTCGACTGGTCGACGACCGTGCTGGGCCCGGTGGAGCACTGGCCGCAGTCGCTGCGAGCCTGCGTGCGGATCGTGCTCGGCTCCGGGTATCCGATGCTCATTTCCTGGGGCCCGGACTACACGATGCTTTACAACGATGCCTACGGCGTGGTGGTCGGCACAAAGCACCCGGGGGCGTTGGGTCGCAGCTGCCGTGAGGTGCTTGCGGAGGCGTGGGATTTCATCGGACCGCTGTTCGACACGGTCTTCACAGAGGGTCAGCCGTTCAGCACCCTGACCGACCAGTTGTTCACGATCAACCGCAACAACTACCTCGAGGAGTGCTACTTCGCCTTTTCGTACAGCCCGATTCCGGATGACGACGGCCGCGTGGGGGGCGTGTTGACCAACGTCCTGGACATGACTGAACGGGTCATCGAAGACCGGCGTCGTCAGGTCCTCCGTGATTTGGCGTCGCGAACGGCTGAAGCACGAAACGAGGAAGAAGTGTGGCGCGTCAGCGCGGAAACCCTCGGCCAGAATCGTTCCAGCGCCCCGTTCGCATTTCTCTACGAGTATCGGGCAGGCGAGCAGAAGGCTTGCCTTGCCAGCGTCAGCGCGAAGACCGACGGCGCCTGGCATCCGTCAGTCATCGACTGCAGCATCGAAGGCCCCTGGGGATTCCAGAAGGCATTGGCGCAGGATGGCCTCGTCGTCGCGCTTGATGAGCGCGGATCGGCGATGTCCATCCCGGACTGGCCGTCGCCTCCGCGCGAAGCGACGGTTCTGCCAATCCGGTTGCGCGAGCGCAGCGAGGCGGCAGGGTTCCTGGTGCTGGGAATCCATCCGGGCCGCGCGTTCGACGACACCTACCGCCGGTTCGTCCGCCGGATCGCCGAACAAATCGCCATCGGGCTGGCCAGCGCGCGCGCCTACGAGCAGGAGCGCCAGCGTGCGGAGGCGTTGACCGAGATCGATCGCGCCAAGACCGCGTTTTTCAGCAACGTCAGCCACGAGTTCCGCACGCCTCTCGCACTGATGCTCGGTCCACTCGAGGAAGTGCTGCCGGAAGCTCGCGAGCGGCTCAGCCCCGAACGGTTCGAGCAGCTGGTCACCGTCCGCCGGAACGCGTTCAGATTGCTCAAGCTGGTCAACACGCTCCTGGATTTCTCACGTATCGAGGCGGGGCGCGTGCAGGCGGTCTATGAGCCGACGGACCTGTCCCGTGTCACGTCGGAGGTCGCCAGCGTGTTCCGTTCAGCGATGGAGAACGCTGGATTGCGATTCTCGGTGGAATGCCAGCCGCTCGCCGAACCGGTGTACGTGGACCGTGACATGTGGGAGAAGGTGGTCTCGAACCTGCTGTCCAACGCGTTCAAGTTCACGTTCGAGGGCGCCGTGACGGTGAGGTTGACCTCGGTCGAGGGCGCTGTCGAATTGCAGGTCCGCGATACCGGAGTGGGAATTCCCGACGAGCAGCGTGAGCGCGTCTTCGAGCGCTTTCATCGGATCGAGGGCACACACGCGCGGACCTACGAAGGCACGGGAATCGGACTGGCGCTGGTTCAAGAACTGATCAAACTGCATGGCGGCCATGTGCGGGTGGAGAGTACGGTCGGTCAAGGCAGCGCGTTCGTCGTGACGATTCCGCGCGGCACGGCGCATCTGCCGGCGGAGCGCATCCAGGCCGCGCGATCGGCCGCGTCGACAGGAATAGCCGCCGACGCGTATGCCGAGGAGGCACAGCGGTGGTTGCCGGACGACTGGAGCACGGCGGATGTCACGATGCTTCCAAAGCTCTCGACGCGTGCACCGTCATCGACGCCAGAGCCGGCGGCGACACCGGAAGTGGTCGTCGTCGCCGATGACAACGCCGACATGCGGCAATACCTCAGGCACCTGCTCGGCGCTCGATATGAGGTGCACGCCCTGTCGGATGGTCGCCAGGCACTGGAAGCCACGCGACGCTTGCGGCCCGCCCTGGTGCTGGCGGACATCATGATGCCGCAGCTGGATGGATTCGCCTTGCTGCGGGCGATTCGCGACGACGCAGCCCTCGCCAGCATGCCAGTCATCCTGCTCTCCGCGCGGGCGGGCGAAGAATCGCGCGTCGAGGGACTGCAGGCCGGCGCCGACGACTACCTCGTGAAGCCGTTTACGGCGCGGGAGCTGTTGGCGCGGGTCGAGGCGCATTTGAAATTGGCGAATCTCCGCCGCGACACGGCCGAACGCGAAGAGCGGCTGCGCAGCGAGGCGGAGCTCGAACGGCAAAAATTGCAGGCCAGCCAGGAACTGTTGGTCGAGACGAGCCGCCTGTACCGCGACCTCCAGGCACGTGAGGCGGAGATCCGCGGTCTCAAGGATCGACTCGATCGCGAAAACCTGGCATTGCGCGACGAGGTGGATCGCACCTCGATGTTCGAGGAGATTGTCGGCTCTTCCGAGACGCTGCAGATCGTGCTCTCGCGGATCGCCAAAGTCGCTCCCACCGACTCCACCGTCCTGATCGCGGGAGAAACCGGCACGGGGAAGGAGCTCATAGCCCGCGCTGTTCACAAACGCTCGCAACGCTCTGGACGGGCCTTTGTCAGTGTGAACTGTGCCGCCCTGGCGCCGACGTTGATCTCCTCGGAACTGTTCGGCCATGAGCGGGGCGCGTTCACGGGAGCCACGCACAGGCGGCTCGGGCGTTTCGAACTGGCTGACGGCGGCACGATCTTCCTGGACGAAGTGGGCGAACTGCTGCCCGAGACGCAGGTCGCGCTCTTGCGTGTCCTGCAAGAACGTGAATTCGAGCGAGTCGGGGGCACGCATCCGATCTCGATTGACGTTCGCGTCATCGCGGCGACGAATCGTGATCTCGCGGCCGCGGCGGCAAACGGCAGCTTCCGGCAGGACCTGTTCTATCGGCTCAATGTGTTCCCCATCGAGGTACCGCCCCTTCGAGAACGCCAGGACGACGTCTTGATGCTCGTCGAATACTTCGTGCAGCGCTACGCCACCCGGGCGGGCAAGAACATCCGCTCGATCGACAAGAAGACGCTCGACTTGTTGCAGGCCTACGACTGGCCCGGCAACATCCGTGAGCTGCAGAACGTGATCGAGCGGTCCGTGATTCTGAGCACCGGTGAGGTGTTTGCCGTCGACGAGTCGTGGCTGCCGAAACAATCGGTGCGGCCTCGACCCCGTGTGGCGACGTTGGCCGCTGCTCGAGGCGCGTCCAGCAGCGAGCGGGAGGCCATCGAAGCCGCGCTCGCCGCGTGCCGAGGCCGAGTCGCCGGGTCGTCAGGAGCTGCGGCGAGGCTCGGCGTTCCACCATCCACGCTCGACCATCGCATCAAGGCATTGAACATCAACAAGGCGCAGTTCAAGTTTCGCTGAAGCCCGCCGGTATCACCAGATTCACCACATCCACCAGATTCTTCAGATTCACCAGCTCGCCATCGACTGAGACATCAGGTTTTGCCGCACGTTCCTGTGAATTGCGGGTGGCGTCCGGTTTGCCACTGAGGCTATGGCGACAGCCCGCGCGATGACCTGCAGAATCGACCGGCTTGCGATTGAACAGCGTGTCGTTCTCCGCATCAGTGGGCGGATTGCAGGGGAAGACCTGGAAGTCCTGCGCACCGCGCTCGCGGAAAGTCGTGTCGTCGCCATCGAGCTCGCGGAGGTCGAGTTGATCGACCGTGCTGCGGTGGAATTGCTGGCCCTCAACGAAGCGAATGGCATCGAGCTCCGACAGTGTCCAGCCTACATCCGCGAATGGGTGACGAGAGAGCGACGCCGCAACTAGCTGGCGCCGCGACTATTGGTGGGAACCTCGCTTTTGGAACAGCAGTCGATCGATGGCTGCGAAGGAGGCACACGATGACAAAGATCACAGATGTGGTGGAAGCAACAGCGATTCGGCCGTTTCACATGGTGAATGTTCCGGACGCCGAACTGACCGACTTGCGCCGGCGCATCAACGCCACCAGATGGCCTGAACGAGAAACGGTCACGGATGCATCGCAGGGCGTGCAGCTTGCGACGACTCAGGCGCTTGCGCGCTATTGGGCGACAGATTATGACTGGCGCAAGATCGAGGCGAAAATGCAGGCCCTGCCGCAGTTCATCACCGAGATCGATGGCCTGGACATTCATTTCATTCACGTCCGTTCAAAACACGAGAATGCGTTGCCGCTGATCGTGACGCACGGGTGGCCCGGCTCGGTCACCGAACAGATGAAGATCATCGATCCGCTGACCAATCCCACCGCACACGGCGGCAATGCATCAGATGCCTTCCACGTGGTGATCCCGTCAATACCGGGCTACGGATATTCTGGAAAACCGACCACCACCGGCTGGGACCCCGCCCACATCGCACGTGCATGGGTCGTGCTGATGACGCGCCTTGGCTACGCGAAATTCGCGGCGCAAGGCGGCGATTGGGGTGCGGTCATCACGGAACTGATGGGCGTGCAGGCACCCCCGGAGTTGCTCGGCATCCACACCAACATGCCCGGCGTCTTTCCGGACGACATCAACAACGCCGCTTTTTCCGGGGCGCCGGCGCCAGCGGGTCTCTCAGCCGACGAGAGGGTCGCGTACGAGCGTTTACAGTTCGTCTATCAAAAGGGGATTGGCTACGGGTATCAGCTGGGATTGCGCCCGCAGACGATGTACGGAATCGCGGATTCACCGGTCGGCCTGGCGGCGTATTTCCTTGATCACGACGCGCGCAGCTATGCGCTCATCGCGCGCGTCTTCGACGGACAGTCTGAGGGCCTCACGCGCGACGACATCCTCGACAACATCACGTTCACATGGTTGACGAACACGGCGGTTTCTGGCGGCCGTCTCTATTGGGAGTATTGGGGCAAAGGGTATTTCAATGCCAAAGGCGTCTCCATTCCGGTTGCCGTCAGCGTCTTTCCTGACGAGCTCTATCCAGCCCCGCGGAGCTGGGCGGAGCGGGTGTTTCCCAAACTGATCCACTACAACAAGGTGGCGAAAGGCGGCCACTTCGCGGCATGGGAACAGCCGAAGCTCTTCTCAGAAGAGGTTCGCGCCGGCCTCAGATCGCTGCGCGGATAGCGCAGCAGGGTGTTTCTTCAACGCTTCGTCGCGGATGGCCGATCACGTTCTGAACCGCGTGATCGCCTCCGCGGCGAGGCCGCTCGCGGAGATGGTCATGGTCGAGGGTGACGCAACCGATCAAGTACCGGCGACGCCATCAGCAGCAGGGCCACCCAGAACAGCGGCCAGTTGAAGGTCGTCGGCAGCGCCCGCAGGACCGCGTCACGACCCTCCGGCAGCGCCCGGCACGCGTCGATCATGAAGACGGCGAGCGCCACCACGATACCGACCGCGCCAAGCGCCCATGCCCAGCGGGAATCACTCGCACCATCATCCAATTGGGTTGCGAGCGTGCCCCACAGGATCATCACCAGCGCGATACTGACCGGCGCGAGAACAGGTCCCCACCATGGAAGCGGCAGCAGGAACAGGATGTCCCAGTCGAGCAGCGTCCTCGGCCAGCCGGAGATGAGGCGAAGGCATACGTAATACGCGATGTCCCAGGTGCCGAACGCCAGCGCGGCATAACCGGCGCGGCGGCGCCATGTTCCCCCCGCGAGCAGTCCCAGCGTGGCGATCATCACGAGCGTCGCCGCCTCGCGCCACAATTCGACACGACCCAGCGCTCCGTTCATCGGCAGCGGGTCCGCCTGGTACGGCTCGATCCGATCGACCAGCGCGCGGATGTAAAACACGCTGGCAGCCTCGACCCAGGCCATCGCGATGGCGAAGGCCACGACGATCGCCCAGCGCGTTCGCTCCGACCGGGGTGCCCGCCGCGCGGATTCTGCGCGGCGGGGTGGAGGCAGGTGGCCGGTCATCGCCGCCGCTCCGCAACCGCCGTGACACTTCGCGTCCGCACCTCGACCTCCACCCCACCGCGCAATGTCCGCGCTGCGGGGACCCCGGCCTGGCGAATTTGTTCCGCCGACGTGTCCGCCGAAGCCGGAGCAGAGCCGGACGCGTCGGCGCACAGGCGAATACGCGCCTCGACGCGGTCGATGACCTCGTCCGGCGTCGAGGTGCCAGCCGTCAGTCCCACGACCTGCGCGCGATCAAACCACTCCCAGCGTACGTCTGCCTCGGTCTGCACGTGATGCACGCGGGCGCAGTAGCGCGCACAGGTCTTCACCAGCTCGCGCGTGTTGTTGCTCGAGCGGCCGCCGACGACGATGACGACGTCGGCCTGGCGTGCCATCTCGACCGCCGCGGACTGCCGATCCTTGGTGGGCTTGCAGATCGTGTCGAGGAAGCGCACCTCCGATTGCGGGAATCGCCGCCGGATCAGATCGACCAGGTGCCGCACTTTCTCCAGCGCCTGCGTCGTCTGGGCCGCCACGCCGAAGCGTGGATGCTCGTCGAGCGCGAGGACGTCATCGTCTTCGAGCACGACGTCGAACCGATCGAGATCGCCGGTGAGGCCGCGCACTTCGACATGATCGCGCTGCCCGACGATGACGACGTGGTAGCCCTCGCGCGCGAGGGCCGCGACGGCGCGGTGCGCGACGTGGACGAGCGGGCAGGTGGCTTCGACCACCGTCAGCCCGAGGGCGCGGGTCTGCGCGAGGGTCCGCGCGGACGCGCCGTGGGCGGTCACCATCAGCGTCGGCGTCTTGACGTGTGCGACGTCCTGCGCGACCGCGATGCCTTTCGCCTCGAGCGCGCTCAGGACGGTGGGATTGTGGACGAGGTCGCCGAGGATCGTGAGCGGGCCGGCATCAGCGTGCTCGAACGCGAGCGCGATGGCATCGCGAACGCCGAAGCACATGCCGAGGTGGGCGGCTCGGATGATACGCATACTTTCCAATATAAAGTAATACACTCTCTAATGTAAAGTAGAGCACGTGTCAATGCAATCGCGTCGGATGGCCCATCGCCACGATGGGCCGATGCCGTGGAATGCAGGCGACAGATCGCCGGCGCCGCATCAGCGAGCAGAACCTGCCAGGGCTTTCGGTGGCGGTCGGTGCCGGCGGCGATATCGTGTGGGCCGAAGGCGTTGGCTGGGCCGATCGCGGAAGTTTTCGCAGAGGTCAAGAAGACTCAGTAGGATGGGTCTTCGCAGTCTCCTGGTCTGGCGTCACAAATCGATGACGACGTCACGACTTGGTTGCGAGCAGCAGACGAGAAGATTGCCCTCGGCCGGCCTCTCGAGTGGTTCCGGTCCGTAGACGACCTCCCCCGACACCAATCCGCTCTCGCAGTTGTGGCACACGCCGGTCCGGCACGACCACCGGACGGGGATGTCGCACGCTTCGGCCAACTCCAGGATGCTTTGGTAGGAGGACGCGTCCCAGTGTGCGGCGATGCCACTGCGCGCGAACGACACCAGCGCACCGGTATCGGCGTCGTCCGCGGGCAGGTGTGGCGCTCGCGCTACGCCGCTGACGACCCCTGGCGTCATCGACTCGCTGCCGTTGAAGAGTTCGAGGTGGATCTGCGGCGGCGCGATGCCGACCGTGGCCAGCGCCTCTTTCATCTCGGTCATGAAACGAGTTGGCCCGCAGACGTAGACATCCGCCTCTCGGGGAATGCCGACTTTCTCGAAGACTGTTCGCGAGAGGTGACCGGTCGCGTCGAAATCATCGCTGATCGTGTCGTCCGCGCCCGGCCGGCTGTAACAGATATAGCTCCGGCCGTGCAGGAGCACCGGCATCAGGCGCCGGACTTCGGCGGCGAACGGATGGTGCTGCCGATCGCGAGCCCCGTGCAGCCAGAACACCTGTCGTGTGGAGCCGGCCGCGGCCAGCGCGTGCAGCATCGCCAGCACAGGGGTCGCGCCGATGCCGGCGCTGAGCAGCACCAACGGCCGCTCGCCGGACTGCAGGATGAAGCTTCCGCGCGGTGCGCTGATGTCGAGCGTGTCGCCCGGCCTGACATGATCGCGGAGGTAGGTTCCGGCGGCGCCCTTCGCCTCGACCTTCACGCTGATGCGATAGCTCGTCGTCGATGGTAGGCCCGAGAGCGAGTAACTGCGAAACAACGGTGGACCGCCGGCGATCGGCTGCAGACGCACGACGACGAACTGGCCAGGCAGAGGCGCGGGCAGTGGCTCACTGTCGCGGCTCTGCATCGTCAACGACAGGATGGCCTCGGATTCGCGATCGATTGCCGTCACCACGAGCGGCCGAAAACCTGGCGGCGCTGGATGCGCCGCCGCGGCCGGCGC
>Ga0207701_10003143_pt1 | contig 17016 bp, 9 predicted proteins | sample KBSSwiSSwithPhiX_FD_184294 | JGI IMG/M metagenome (GOLD analysis project Ga0207701, IMG submission 184294) | Switchgrass rhizosphere bulk soil microbial communities from Kellogg Biological Station, Michigan, USA, with PhiX - S5 (SPAdes) (version 2) | ecosystem: Environmental > Terrestrial > Soil... | reverse complement strand
AGGTTCCGTTCACGCGTGCGACCGACGAAACCGGCGGTCTGGCGCGCTCGATCGCCACCCTCAAACAGGGCGCCGCGGCGATGGACGAACAGCGCTGGGTGAAGGCGAACGTGTCGCGCCTCACCGGAGAGCTGCAGGTCGCCGCCTCGCTGGCGGAGTTTGGCCAGCGCCTCCTGTCGCACCTCGTGCCGATGCTCGGCGGCGGCGCCGCCGGATTCTACGTGCTCGACGAGGGACCCTCCGAGCTGCGGCGCGTCGCGACCTACGGCATCGCCGATGGTTCCGACATCCCCACGGTCATCCGGCGCGGCGTGGGCCTCGTGGGTCAATGCGCGCAGGAACGTCGAACGCTGGCGCTGACGAATCTCCCGCCCGACTACCTGCGCCTCTCCTCCGGTCTCGGCCAGGCGGCGCCCGCGCAGGCGACGGCCATGCCGGCGATATCCGCCGATACGCTGCTCGGCGTCCTTGAAGTGGCATCGTTCAGGACGCTCACCGCGAGAGAGCAGGCACTGCTCGACGAATTGCTGCCGATCGTCGCCATGAGCCTGGAGGTCCTGCAGCGCAACCTTCGCACCGCGGAGCTGCTCGAGCAGACGCGGGAGCAGGCGCGGCAACTCGAGACCCAGGCGGTGGAGCTCGCCGGCGCCAAGCGCAAGGCTGAAGAAGCCACCGAGATGAAGTCGATGTTCCTCGCGAACATGAGCCACGAGATCCGGACGCCGATGAACGCCATCATCGGCCTGTCGCACCTGGCGCTCAGGACATCGCTCTCGCCGAAGCAGCGCGACTACGTGAGCAAGGTCCACAACGCCGGCACGTCGCTGCTCGCCGTGATCAACGACATCCTCGACTTCTCGAAGATCGAGGCCGGCCGGCTCGATATCGAGACCACCGACTTCAGGCTGGACGAGGTGATCAGCTCGGTCACGACGCTGACGGCGCAGAAGGCGCACGACAAGGGGCTGGAGTTCCTGGCGCACGTCGCGCCGGGGATCCCGGAACATCTGCTCGGCGATCCGCTGCGCCTCGGGCAGATCCTGACCAACCTGGTCAACAACGCCGTGAAGTTCACCGAGCGCGGCGAGATTCGGCTCGACATCGAGCTCGTCGAGCGCACCGGCGAGAAAGTGCAACTCAAGTGCTCGGTGCGCGACACCGGAATCGGCATGACGCCCGAGCAATCGGCGCGGCTGTTTCAGCCGTTCATGCAGGCCGACATGTCGACGACGCGCAAGCATGGCGGCACCGGTCTCGGCCTGACGATTTGCCGCCGCCTGGTCGACTTGATGGGCGGCCGCATCTGGCTCGAAAGCGAGCCCGGCACCGGAACGACGTTCGCCTTCACGGTGTGGCTCGGCGTCGGCTCAGCGACGGGGACAGTACGGATCGTTCCCGAGAAGCTGAGCCGGCTCCGCGTCCTCGTCGTCGACGACAATGCCGCCGCGCGCGAGATCCTGCAGGAGCCGCTGAGCACGCTCGCCAGCCGTGTCGATGTCGTTGCATCGGGGAAGGAGGCGATCGCGGCGGTCCAGGAGCGCGACGCCACCGAGCCCTATGACATCGTCTTCATGGACTGGCGGATGCCCGGCATGGACGGACTCCAGGCCAGCCGGCACATCAAGAGCGACGAGACGCTGAAGCATCGACCCGCGATTGTGCTGGTGACGGCATTCGGGCGCGAAGAAGTGCGGGAGGAAGCCGAGCGGCTGCAGCTTGACGGCTTCCTGCTGAAACCGGTGACCAAGTCGATGATCGTCGACACGCTCGTGAACGTGTTTGACGACGGTGGCGAGGACCTGCGCAGTGCCGCCGACGACAAGCAGGCCTCGCGCCTGCGCGGCGCGCGAATCCTGGTGACCGAGGACAACGAGATCAATCAGCAGATCGCTGTCGAGCTGCTTGAGGCAGCCGGTGCGACCGTCACCATCGCCAACAACGGCCGCGAGGCGGTCGAGATGCTGTCGCGTCCAGGGCCCGCTGCGTTCGACGTCGTGATGATGGATCTCCAGATGCCGGAGATGGACGGCTATCAGGCGACCGCGAAGCTGCGCGCCGATTCGCGCCTGGCGGCGCTTCCGATCATCGCGATGACCGCGCACGCCACGGTCGAGGAGCGCCAGCGGTGCCTCGCCGCGGGCATGAACGATCACGTCGCCAAACCGATCGATCCGGCGGCGCTGTTCGAGGCAGTCAGCCGCTTCTACAAGCCCGCCGAAGACGCGCCTGACCTCGTTCAGCCTTCGAGGCCACCGCCGCAAGAGGCGTTGCCGTCGATTGCCGGCCTCGACACCGACGATGGTCTGGCCCGGGTCGGAGGCAACCGGAAACTCTACGTCAAGATCCTTCGCCAGTTCGCCGAGCAACAGGGCCCCGCGCTCGATCAGGTCGGCGATGCCTTCGCGACGGGGGACCACGCGCTTGCCGAGCGCCTGGCCCACACGCTCAAGGGCGTCGCCGGCAGCATCGGCGCCGGCGGCGTGCAGTCGGCCGCGGCCGCGCTGGAACGCGTGCTTCGCGACCGGGCGAACGCCGACGACGTCGAGCGCGCGCGACAGCGCGTCCGGGTGGTGCTCGAACCACTGACGACGGGAATCAGGGCAGCGCTCGGGACGGCTGCGTCCGACGCGTCGGCACCGGTTCCACTCGCGGCGCCGACCACTCCGGGCCGGTCTCGTGAGGCGGCGGCGCAGCTCACCGCGCTGTTGTCGGACTCGGATCCAGCGGCCGGCGAGTTCATCGACGCCAATCGCGATGCGCTCAGCGCGCTGTTCGATGCCGCGGGCTGGTCGGAGTTCGACCTGCTCGTCCAGGGCTACGCGTTTGCCGATGCCCAGGCGCGACTGAAGCACGCGCTCGAGACCTCTGCCTGGGAGCCGCTGACGTGAAGGATCTTGCCGAGAGCCGCATTCTCATCGTCGATGACGCGAAGACGAATATCGACATCCTGGTCGAGGCGCTGCGCGGCGAGTACAAGCTGAGCGTCGCGCTCGATGGCACGGCCGCTCTTCGCAGCGTCGAGAAGAGCCCGCCGGATCTCGTGCTCCTCGATATCATGATGCCGGGCATCGACGGCTACGAAGTCTGCCGCCAGCTTCGTGCGCAGGAGTCGACGCGCGAGCTGCCGGTCATGTTCTTGAGCTCGCTCGAGGACGTCAAGGACAAGACGCGCGGGTTCGAGGTCGGCGGCAACGACTACCTGACGAAGCCGTTCGAGGTGCTCGAGGTCAAGGCTCGCGTGCGGTCGCTGCTCAAGGCCAAGGCGTATGCAGACGCCGTTCGCGAGGCGATGGCCCGCGACCTGCGAATCGCCCGCGAGATCCAGATGGGCATCCTGCCCGCCGATCTCCAGGCGGCAACCAGCCACACCGATCTGGACGTGCACGCGATCATCGAGCCGGCACAGCAGGTTGGCGGCGACCTCTATGAAGTGCTCCGCGCGTCCGACGACCGCCTCGTCGTTGCGCTGGGCGACGTGTCGGGGAAGGGGATCCCAGCCGCGCTGTTCATGGCCGTCGCCGTGACGGTCCTGCGTACGCTCGCTCGGCACATCGTCGACCCCGCCGAGATTCTGTGCCGCCTCAACGCCGAGCTCACCGAACGGAACCCGCGCGGCATGTTCGTCACGATGCAGTGCCTGATTTTCGATCTGGCACAGGGCCGCGTGTCGTGCGCGGGCGCCGGACACCACCAACTCGCGATCCTCTCGCCTGGACGGCCGCCACGGCTCGCGTGTCCTTCCTCTGGACGGCCGGCCGGGCTGATGGCGTTCAATCCAATCGAGTGCGAGACCCTGCCGCTCGAGGCGGGCGACACCTTTGTCCTGTTCTCCGACGGCGTGTCCGAGGCGATGAACGCCGCCGAGGATTTCTACGGCGAAGAACGGCTGTTGGCGGCGCTGTCGGCGAGCGCAGGCACCCCGGCGGCAGACACGGTCAGGAAAGTCGTGGCGGACGTCCGCGCATTCGTCGCCGGCGCGAAGCAATCGGATGACATCACCGTCCTCGCAGCTCGCTACGCGCCCGCGAAAGGATGAAGTGAGCCCGCCGTCTGAACGGGCGGAACTCCTCAGCGTTGCGCAGACTGTCGCTCGTCAGAAGCAGCCCTGAAGGGCTGCGCTACGAAGGCGCGTCGACGGCGATGCCGGTGCCCAGGCGCTCGAGCGCGTACCGCATCAGCGCCTCCACAGCACCAGGCTCGTGCAGCTGGCCATCGATGCCGAGCATGGCCACGCCATGCACGACGGCCCAGACGAACCTCGCCATCTTCACGGTGTCCTCGGCGCGCATGATGCCGTCGTGTTGCAGCGCGGCGAGCGCATCGACGAGTGCCTGAAAGGCGCCCGCCGCCTCGGCTGCCAGCTCGGGGTCGCACGCGTCCGGGTTGACGAAACCGCCGAACATCACGCGATAGTGCGACGGGTTGGCGACGGCGAAGCGGACGTAGGCAACCCCCATCGACTCGAACGCCGCGTGTTCGCGTCCCCCGTCCTCCCACGCGCTGACCAGCTGCTGACGCAGCGTGCGGAAGCCTTCGGTGGCGACGGCGGCGAGCAGCGCACGCTTGTCGGCGAAGTGCCGGTAGAGCGCGGTGCGCGAGACGCCGAGCCGAGCGCCGATTTCGCGCAGCGTCAGCCCGTCGACGCCTTCGGCGCGGATGGTCGCGACCGCTTCATCGAGGAGGGCGCGGCGCAGGTTGCCGTGATGGTAGGGCCGGTTCGGCTTGCGGGCCGGCCGCGTCACTCGAGGCATGCGACCTCATCTTAAAAGATCGTGTTGACATCGTCAACATTGTGGGTTATTCATATGTTGACAAGGACAACATCGGAGGGACACATGAGTGGGACATTACGCGCCGTCCAGCCTGCTGAGGGGATTCGAGCCGGCGCTTTTTTCGACCGCCTGTGGCGCACGAGCCCGCCGCTCGCCGCGGTGGGAGCGGTGATGATCGTCGCGGCGGCCGCGTCAGTGGTGGGGATGGTCGTCGATCCACGGATCATCACCGGCGCACCCGCCTGGCTCAAGCCGTTCAAGTTCGCGGTCTCGACCGCCGTCTACAGCCTCACGCTCGCGTGGATCTTCGGGTTGCTGCCGGACTGGCCGCGCGTCCGCCGTGTCGTCGGCTGGACCACCGCGATCGTCTTCGTGCTGGAGGTGGTGATCATCGACGCCCAGGCCTGGCGCGGAACGACCAGCCATTTCAACCTGTCGACGCCGGTCAATGCCACGCTGTTCGCGGTGATGGGCGCCGCGATCCTGATCCAGACGCTGGTGAGCGTGGCGGTCGCCGTCGCGCTGTGGCGGCATCGGTTCGCTGACAGGGCGCTTGGATGGGCCCTGCGTCTGGGCATGACGCTCACAATCGTCGGCGCGCTGACCGGGCCGCTGATGACGCGCCCAACGGCGGCGCAACTAGCGGACGCCCGCGCTGGAGTGCGGATGACGATTGCCGGCGCGCACTCGGTCGGCGGAATCGATGGCGGTCCCGGCGTACCGGTAACGGGGTGGAGCCGGGAGCATGGTGATGTGCGCGTTCCGCACTTCATCGGCCTGCACGCAATTCAGGTGCTGGCACTGATCGCGATCGGCCTGCGGCGGTGGCGCGCGCCCGAAGCCGTTCGCGTCAAGGCCGTCATGGCTGCCGCAGCGAGCTATGCCTGGTTGTTTCTCGTGCTGCTCTGGGGCGCGCTGCGTGGGCAGAGCCTGGTCGCGCCCGATGCGGTGGCGCTCGGATCGATCCTGATCTGGGCCGTGGTCACGATGCTCGTCCTCGGATGGATCGCCGTTGGTTCGCGCCGCGCCTCGCACGACAGTGCGCACTGGATCGCCGTATGACAGCCGATCAGCTTTTCTCCGTGCTGAACCTGGTGACGATGGCAGCGTGGCTGCCGCTGGTGTTCCTGCCGCGGGTGCGCTGGACGGCGACGCTCCTGCCGGTGGTGGTGCCGTCGCTGCTCGCGGTCGTCTACGCCGTGCTGGTGGCCGCGACGCTGTCGCAAAGCGAGGGTGGCTTTTCCTCACTGGCCGGCGTGAGGATGCTGTTCGACAATCCCTGGATGCTGCTGGCCGGGTGGACGCACTACCTGGCGTTCGACCTGTTCATCGGCGGATGGGAAGTGCGCGACGCGCAGCGGCGCGGCGTCCCGCACCGGTTCATCGTGCCGGCGCTGCTGCTCACGTTCCTGCTGGGGCCGGCCGGTTTGTTGCTGTATCTGATCACCCGATTCGGGGTCGCCCGTAGTGTCCGGCTTTAGCCGGACTCTGCGAGCTCCGCCAGGTGGCGACCGGCGCAGCGTCACGACGATCGAACGCAGAGGCCGCAAAGCTCGCAGAGCAGCGTCACGCTGCCATCGCGAATCAGATAAACGTGCCGACGATTCGCGACTCACGCGACGCAGACGTGATTGCGGCCGCAGGCCTTGGCGCGGTAGAGCGCCGCATCGGCGGCACGGAACAGCGCTTCGCCGGCTTCGTCTTCGCGCCCGTTCGCGTCGATGCTGTCGGCAGACCGGGACGCGATGCCGATGCTGATCGACAGCGAGGCCTCCGGAAACGCGATGCCCGCGAGCACCGGTGCCGTGTCGTGCACCGCCTGCCGGATGTCGTCGGCGATCTCGTTGGCGCGCGCCGACGTGCATCGAGGGATCGCGACTACGAACTCGTCGCCGCCGTAGCGGCAGGCCACCGCCTCCGCCGGCAGCCGCGCCGCCAGGATGTGGCCCACCATGCGCACTGATTCGGCGCCGGCGAGGTGACCGTATCGATCGTTCATCGACTTCAGGCGATCGACGTCGAGCACCAGCATCGCAAACGGCGCGCGCGACAGGCACGCATCGCGGAACATCAGCGCCAGCCGCGCTTCGAACGAGCGCAGGTTGTGCAGGCCGGTCAAATCGTCGGTCATCGCCAGCGCGCGCAAATGCTCCGCATCGTCCGCCAGCTTCGCCGCGGTGATGCCGGCCGCGACGAACAGCGCGATGACCACCGCATCCGACTCTTCGTAGCGATACGTGAGCAGGTGCGGGTTGGCGAGGTGATACAGCACCGTCGCGGCCACGGCGGCCGCCGCGCCGCCGCGGCGCCTGAACCTGATGCCGGCGAAAATGATCGGCAGGTAGTAGAGGTGCTGAAACGGCGCGGAGCCGGTGGCGCGATCCAGCCAGAAGATCAGCAGCAGGGCAGCCGTTGCGGCGACGATCGCCGACGAGGCCGGCCATCGTCGAATCGCCGCGAACTGCCCGCCGCCATCGATCCGATTGGTGCTGGTCAGACGCACAGCCGCCTCATGAAGTTAATTTTCCTTCGCATTGCGCGTCATTTTCATAAGCAGTGCGAAAGCGATCGTCGTGATACGTGCAGGATGCGCGCTGGCGATGACGATCGTTTACGTCGCGGTGCCGACTGCCGGAAGGGGTTGGCGGCAACCGCGGTGCCAGCTCGCCGCAGGGCGCGGCGGAAGAAGCGGCGTGCGGACGCTGTTGTCGAAGGAGGTCAGCGTGTCCCCGTTCGAGCACGTCGCCGCATCTCTTGAAGATGGAAAGGCGCGAACGCCGGAGACCAACGCGGATAAAGTTTTTGCGAGTGCGGCCAGCTCACACGAAAAGACGCAGCAGATACCACGCGAGCAGCAATGCCACGACGACGCCGGTGACGCCGCCGGCCTTGATCAGAAGGCGCCGTCTCCGCGCGCGCCGCTCTTCCGCGAGTCTCAGGTCGGCGATATTCGTCCAGAGGACTTTCTGAAGGTTGAGGTCGGTGCCCGGCGGCACGAACGGCTCTTCGTCGGTCGTGATCGCATCGACCGGTGCCACGAACCTGTAGCCGCGCCGCGGCACGGTCTGGATATAGATCGGATGGTCGGCGTCCTCGCCGAGCGCGTCGCGGACCTGCTTGATGGCGAAGTTGACGCCCTGCTCGACGTCGACGAACGTGTCGCCGCTCCAGAGCGCGCCGCGAATCTGCTCGCGCGTCACCAGCTGGCCTCGGAGGCCGACGAGGAAGCAGAGCAACCTGAAGGGCTGAGGCTGAAGGCGGACCGTCCGCCCGTTCTTCAGCAGCTGCTCTGATTCCAGATCGAGCTCGAACGCGCCGAAGCGGAACAACTTCGGCTGCGCGCCCGGGCTCGCCGATGTTCTTGACACATCAAAATCCTACCATTTCCCCGGCGGCGTTCTTCCCGACGCTTTTGTAACCCTTTGTCTGGTCAGCGCTTCGCTGCTCAGACAATCATCCGCCGCCGCAAATGTTCCGCGAATGGTCAGGCTGACGCGGACGCGATATATCGGTCCGCCATGCAGCAACGATTCAAACAGACAAGCAAGTGGGTCTGGTGCGCGAAAGGAGTCGGCCGACGCCGAGCGCGGGCTCTATGACTGGCGGATCCAATTGGGGGCAGTTGGCCTTCGACATCCACGTGGCGGCGCGGACCCGTGCGCCGGTTCTGATCTCGGCGCCGGCTTCGTGCGCTGAAAGCGTTGCCCGCGCGATCGCGGCGTATTCCAGCGCCTGGACTCCTCCCGAGCTCGTCGTTTGCGACTGCACGGAAGGTGTCAACCTTGCCGAAGCGGTTGCCAGCGCGCGGGCGCGCAGCATCGATCCCAACAAGGTGACGCTGCTGCTCCGCGAAGTGCACGCGCTCGGCGAAGCCGAGCAGGCGGAGATCGCACGCGTCGTCGGCGGACCGGACAGTCCGCGCGCCAACACGCCCCGGATCATCTCGACCTCATCCGTATCTCTGTTCGATCGAGTGCGGAACGGCGCCTTCGATGAGCGCCTGTTCTACCGCCTGAACGTCATGCACATCGTCGTCAAGGAGAAGACGGATGGACCGGGCGAAGCTTGACGACGCGCTTCGTGCGCGTTTCGGCGATGTAGATCGAGCCGTCGAGACCGATCGCGAGGTCGTGCACTGCGTTGAACACCGGATCGTCCTTGGCGCCGAACCCGACCGAGGCCGTCACGTTCCACTCACGATCCAGCTTCAGCACACCGTTCGACGGCGGATCGTAGTCCGCCCGCCGCACGCCGACATACATCGCGCCGGCTGGATCGACAGCGACTGAAAACACCCGGCCGGTGGCTTTGGCGCCGAGCCATTGCCGCTTGAACGTGCCAGCGCGATCGAACAGCTGGATGCGGGAGTTCTCGCGATCGGCCACCAGCACGTCGCCGTTCGGCGCGAACGCCAGTCCGTGCGGGTTGCTGAACTGGCTCTCGCCCGCGCCCTTCTTGCCCCACTCGCCGAGGAAGCGTCCGCTCGGGTCGAACCGCGCGACGCGACTGTTGACGTAGCCATCCGACACGAAAAATGTCCCGTCGTTCTCGATCGCGATGTCGGTCGGCTGGTTGAAGTGCGTGGCGTCCCAGCCGCCGACGCGCGACGTGCCGAGCGACAGCAGCAGGCGTCCGTCGTGAGAAAACTTGAAGGCCTGGTGGAGGCCGACGTCGGTCAGCCAGACGTTGCCGCCGCCATCGATGGTGATGCCGTGCGGGACGAGGAAGGTTCGCGCGCCCCACGCGGCGATGAACTCACCGCTCTTCTCATCGAACTCGAGGACGGCTGGCTGGTCGAGCAGTTCGGTGGCGCCCGGCTCGAAGCCGCGGCCGGGCCGGTGGAAGACGAACACGTGGCCGCGCCGGTCGACGTCGACGCCGGCGACTTCGCCGAGCTGCACGCCCGGCGGCAGGCGCGGCCAGTCCTTGACTTCCAGATACCCGGACGACGGTGCGCCGTCGGCCCCTCGGCTTTGCTCGGGGCAGGCCAACCAGGCGGTGAGCGCGACGACGACTGAAAGCAGAATGCGCTTCATCGTGTGTTCTCCGACGAAGCGCATTCTACGTCGCGGCACCCCTGAAGGGGTGCCCGATGTGCGCGCTGCGGCCCTCTCTGCGGTCTCCGCCTTCTCTGCGGGTCTCTGCGCTATTGCACGTTCGCGTTGACGGTCGCGTTCGCGGTCGGCGTGAAGCGGCACGTCTTCGCCTTGCTGCCGCCGCTCGAGCACGCGCCCGACCAGATCGCGTCGCGCCCGCTCGAGACGCTCAGTGTGATCTGCGTGCCGCTCGTGAACGCCGCCACGCCTGTGCTGCCCACGTTGACGTTGATGCCGGCCGGACTCGACGTAATCCGGTTGCCACTGCGTCCCGACGCGACGACGGTGACGCTCACCTGACCGCCGCCGCCACCGGCCTGCGGCGTGAAGCTGCGCACGCTCGACCACGCCCCGGCCGTACCCGACGAGTTCACGCCGCGCACGCGCCACCAATGCTGCTGCGAGGCGAGCGACGCTGCGCTGAACTGAGAGGTCGCGACCGTCTGATCGACTACAAGAGGAGCCGAGAAGCTGCTCGAATTGTCGATCTGAATCTGGTACGACGCCGCTCCCGTCACATCGCTCCAGTCGAGCGTCACTGGCAACGTCACCGTCGTGCCGTTTGCCGGGCTGACGAGCGAGGGTGCCGCGGGCGGCGACGTCGACGGCGGCGTGACGCTCAACGATGCAGTACGCGTCGCGCCTGCCGATCCGGTGATCGTCACCAGCGTTGACGACGATACGGATGACGTCGTGACGGTGAACGTGCGGCTGGTGCTGCCGGCAGAGACAGTGACACTTGCCGGCACGGTGGCCGCAGGAGTGTTGCTGCTCGACAGCGACACCACCGTTCCGCCGGACGGCGCCGCGCTCGTCAGCGTCACCGTACCTTGCGACGTGTTGCCGCCGACAACAGTGGCCGGGCTCAACGAGATCGCCGAGAGCGTCGGCGCGCTGGTGCCGGCCGTCACGGTCAGGACCGCGCCCCACGTCGTGTTCAGCAGCGCATACACCGTTGCCTGTCTGGTCGACGATGTGGACGTCGTGCCGATGTTGAAACTGGCGCTGGTTGCGCCTGCCGGCACGGTGACGGTCGATGGAACGGTGGCCGGGCTCACGGTCGACAGCTGCACGACCGCACCGCCGGTGGGCGCCGGGCCACTTAGCGTCACGGTGCCGGTCGACGATCCGCCCGCGGCGACACTGGACGGGCTGAGGGCGAGCGACGTGACGCCGACAGTCACGCCCGGATTGATCGTGACGTTCGCGCTCCGCGTCGACGCACCGTACGCGGCCGTGATCGTCGCCGCGGTCGTAGACGTCACCGGGAACGCACCGAACGAGAACAGGCCCTGCGTCGAGCCGGCCGACACCATCACGTTCGCCGGCAGGCTGATCGCCGGATTGTTCGCCGACAGCGTCACCAGCACGTGTCCCGCCGGAGCAGGCGCTGTCAGGTTCACGAACCCGACGCCGCCCTGATTTCCTGTCAACGTGCTGACGTTGAGTGTCAGCGACGACAACGACACCGACGAGCCGCTGATCGTCAACGTCTTCGACAACACCGCGTCGTCGTACGAGGCGACGACGCTCACCGGCGTTGTCGTCGGCACGTTCTGGACGTTCATGCCAAACGTCATGCTCGATGCGCCGACGGGGACGACGATGAGCGGCGAGAGGCCGACCGCGGGGCTGCTGGTCGTCAGCTTCACGGTCGCGCCGGCGGTGGACGGAGCGGGCGTCGCCGGGATGGGACCGCTGAAGGTGACGGTGCCGGTGACGTTGGCGCCGCCAGTCACGTTGGTCGCGCTCAGTGTCAGGCCGGTCATCCGCACACCCGGCGTCTTCAGGCTGAGGACCGCGCTGGCGGGTACGCCGGTGGCGGCGATGATCGTGTTCAGAGCGAACGGCACCGGCGAGGTGTTGATCGTGAAGCTTCCGGTCGTCGCACCGGCAGGAATAGTGATGCTTGCGGGAACCGGGGCGAACTCCGGGTACTGGGTGAACAGCGGCACGATTGTGCCGCCGGCCGGCGCCGGGCCCGACAGCGTAATCGTGCCGGTCACCGGGTTGCCGCCGGTTACCGTCAGCGGCGTCAGCGACAACGAGGTGGGCTTGACCGCTGTTGGCGGTGGCTCGACGGTGATGCCCCCTTTCTGGCCGATGCCGGCGATCGTCGCGTAGATGTTAACGGGTGTTGAAACCGACACCGGGCTGGTATTGATCGGGAAGTTCGCGCTGATCGCCCCCTCCGGCACGGTGACGGTCTCGGGAACCGCGAGAGGTACCGTCGTCCTGGTGAAGCCGCGTCCATCTTTCGCCGACATCGTGACCACGACGCCGCCCGGCGGCGCGGCCTTGGTCAAGTGCAGCACACCCATCGGCGATTGCCCACCCGTGACCGTCGTCGGATAGATCTGGACCATGCTGAGGCTGGGTAGTGACGGCGCCACGCCGGTCGTGAACGTGCTCGTCGCCGACCAGTCGCTCAGGTTGCCGGCTCGATCGGCGGTCCGCACGCGCCAATACCAGGGGATGGTCGTCGCCAGCGCTTCGATGATCTGCTCGCTGCCGGGCATCGAGACGCGGTACTGCGTGAAGTTCGCCGGGAAATCCGGCTTGGTGCTGACCTCGATGACGTAGGACTCGATCCCCGACGGATCAGACACGTCGCTCCAGGCGAACCGGTTGACGCTGCCGTAGTCGGTGGAGCCGCCGTTCGGCGGGCTCAGGAGGGTTGGCGGTTGTGCCGTCAGATCGCCGCTGGCGTCGGCCGCCGGCGTCAGTTTGCTCACGAAGAGGTTGGCGGTGTTGGTCTCCTCGTCGACCACCGGCCGCAGCGATCCAGCCGTTGTCGGGAAGTCGGGCGACCCGGTGTAGCCGGCGAGGGCGAACGTGTTGCTTCCGGTGTAGACGAGGCGCCCGTGCGCGAAGAAGTCACAGTCGTCGCCGCGGCCGCCCAGATAGGTCGAATAGAGCAACTGCGACCCGTTGCCGCTGATCTTCCAGACGAAGCAGTCGTAGGCGACGCCAGAGACGCCGTTCATCGTCCGATCGACGGCGCCGCGCGTGGTCTGGAGATCGTAGGACCTCGTGCCGCCGAGCACCGTGACCGCGCCGGTTTCGTCGACCGCGACGTCGCTGAGAAAGTCGTCGAAGTTGCCGCCGGCAAACGACGACCAGATCATGCTGCCGCCGCCCGTGGAGGGGAACCGGAACTGGGTGACGAACCCGGACTTCACCTCGGGGAAAAGCGGTGTGGCCGGCGGGTTCGGCGTCAGCACCGGCTTGACGCTCCCGGCGGTCGTCGGCACCCTGGTCCCCGAAATCAGGTTGACCCAGCTGAAGCCGGCGACGGTCACGACCTCGGGATTGGCGGGATTCAGCGCGACCGCGAACAGGTTGTCCCAGTTCACGCCGCCGATGAAGGTGGAGTACTTCAGGTCCGCCGTGCCCGCGCCATCGAGCTTGAAGCGCGCGACGAATCCGTCCTCGGATCCGTTCCACGTCGTATCCAGCGCCCCGGCCGTGACCGGCATGTCGACGCCGCTCGCGGACGAGGTCGTGTAGCCGACGACGGTGAGGAAGCCCTGCGGGTCGACGACCATGTCCGTCACCGCTTCATAGGTCACGCCGCCGAAGAGCGTCGAGTAGGTGAGCTGAGACCCGGTCGGATCCAGCCGGGTGATGAAGACGTCCTGGGCAAGCGCGGTGTTGTCGCCTGCCGGCGGCCGGTTGAACGTCGTATCGAACGCGCCTGTGGTGACGGGGAAGTTCAACGAGCGGGTCGAACCCGCGACGATGATCGAGCCCGACGGATCGATCCGCGCATTCGTTGCGCCGTCGTTCAGGGCGCCGCCAAGGTAGGTCGAAAAGACGATGCTGCCGAAGCGGTCGAGGCGGATGACGAAGCCGTCGCCGTCCAGCGCCTCCAGGTTGGTGTTGGCATTGGTTCGCTGGAACGCCCCGGGCGTCGTCGGGAGATCGCGGTCGGCCGTCGATCCGACGACGATGACGCCGCCGTTCGAGTCGGGCTCCAGATCGCCGGCGAAAGTCTGGCCGGCAAGTCCCGAGAAGAAGGTCACGTACACGAGTTGTGTACCGTCCGCGGTGATGCGCGCGACATACGATCGCTGCCGCGCTGTCGACGGCGGCGTCGAGGACACGGAGAAATCGGCCGACGAGCCGAAGCCGGAAATGAAGATGTCGCCGGTGCCGTCGCGCGCCATCTGGACGCCGTTGAGCGTTTCGCCGCCGGTGCCGCCGGTGAACGTGGACCAGACGAGGCCGGGGTCGACGACCAGCGGCAGGGTCGTGTCGCGCTCGGGCACCTCGAAGCCGTAGCGATGCTCGTCGATGATGCGGAACCGGCTGGCGATCGGCCGCGATCCACCGCCAGGCAGTACTTCGGAAGTTGATGGCGGCGTCTGGGTGAGCGGGCCATCCGGCGTCTGGAGGACCAGCGCGCCATCCGGGCTCAGTTCGATCCGCGTCACCCCTTCCGCGCGCATCACGACCCGGCTCAGATCGGTGCCCGGCGCAACCAGCAGGTCGTACTCGAAGCGCTCGGCGCCTTCGCGGACGCGCACGTCGACGCCCTCGTAGACGCCGCGATAGAGCACGTTCGCGTACGCGGGCACTGCGGCGCGCCACTGCGAGGCGTCGCTGCCGATGAAGTAGTTGTAGACGCTGGCGCGCTTCTCCTCGCCGACCAGCGCGACGGCGCTCGACGCGTTTTCGAAGACGAGTCCGACCGGCGCCAACGACGGCCCGAGCTGGAGCCTGATCGCGTGCGGCTCGAACGCGGCGGCAATCTCGCCTTTTCGCGCCGAAAACTTCGCCGCAGTCTGCCACTGGCCGCGGTTCTCGATGAAGTCGATCGGCAGCCGTCCGAGGATTGTCGAGGCGCCGGCGCGTGTTGGCCGAGACGCCGGCGCACGCGAGGTGCCGCCAAGCTCGACGGCCCCGCCGATCACGCACGCGCACACGACGGCCCGCAAAACCCGAGAGGAGCTGAAACTCATCGACGAACTCCTGTTAGTCGTTGATTAGTCCGATGCATAAACCATGAAGGGTCCGCAGACACGGGCAAAGAAAGGGCCGCCTTCCTCCCGGAGTGAAGCGCGCAGATTGGCAGCCAAAATGACTTTTTTATGCACCAGGGGTGGGTCTGGCCACGACTTGATCTGTTACGGCCACCGAAAAGCGTTTACGTACCCTGAAACGCGCCATCGCCATGAGGATCGACATTGACGAGCTCCGCGCCGGCCACGGAGAATCGCACCGCGAACCGAATCATGAAACTCAACATCGTTGCGCTCTCTTTCTGTGTGAGTTCGATCCTTGTGCTGGCCGGTCAGGAGCCGCGGCCGGGCGAGCGGAATCCGCTCGCGGGCAACGCCGCGGCGATCGCCGCCGGCGCCGAACGCTACGCGCGCAGCTGCGCGACGTGTCACGGCGTCGACAACCGTGCGCCGTCGCTCGCGACCGGCGTCTTCGCGCGAGGAGGCGACGACGATCAGATTGCGCGCACGATTCGCGCCGGCGTCCCCGGCACGCAGATGCCGCCGTTTCCGGCGTTGTCGGCCGACGAAGTCTGGCAGCTGGTTGCCTACATCAGGAGCTTGTCGAACGCGCCCGCGGTGGCAGACGCCGGCGCCCCGGGCAACGCCGCAGCGGGTGAAGCCGTCTTCACCGGCAAAGGGGGCTGTGCGGCCTGCCATCAGGTCAACGCGCGCGGCGGGTTGATCGGCCCCGACCTCTCGACGGCTGGAACCCGATCACCAGACGTGCTGCGTCACGTGATCCTGAACCCCGGAGCGCCGCTGCCCGGCGGAGGCCGCGGAGGCCCGGCTCGTCTGCAGGTCGTGTCGGTGCGGACGCGCGACGGCCGTACGCTTCGCGGCGTTCGCCGCAGCGAGGACACCTTCGCGCTGCACCTGATGGACGTGTCCGGGCAGCTGCATTTGCTCGACAAGGCGAACCTGTCCGACGTCCAGTACGCGGACACGTCGCTGATGCCGGGCGACTACGCCACGCGCTTGTCGGACACCGAGCTTCGCGATCTGATTGCCTACCTGCGCACGCTGCAGGTACGTGACACGAGCAAGACGGCGGTCGCGTCGATCCCCGGCGGGCTGACCTACGAGCGGCTCCAGAAGGCGGGGAGCGAGCCGCACAACTGGCTCACCTACTGGGGCGACTATCAGGGAATGCATTTCTCGGCATTGAAGGAGATCGACACGTCGAACGTGCGGCAGCTGCAGGCGAAGTGGGCGCTGCAGCTCCCCGGCAACTCGACGATCGAAGCGACGCCGCTGGTCGTGGACGGCGTGATGTACACGAGCGGCCCGCCCGGAACCGTCGTCGCGGTGGACGCGCGCACCGGCCGGCAGATCTGGCGCTACCAGCGGGCGCAGAAGGTCCGCAACCCGAACGAGATTAATCCCTTCAACCGCGGCGTCGCCATCCTCGGCAACCGCGTGTTCGTCGGCACGCTGGACGCGGCGCTGATTGCGCTCGACGCACGCAACGGGCTGCCGCTGTGGGAAGTGCAGATGGCGGACACGATGCAGGGGTTCAGCATCACCAGCCCGCCGCTGCCGATCAAGGACAAGATCATCGCCGGCATCGCCGGCGGCGAGTTCGGCATCCGCGGCTTCATCGACGCCTACGATGCGGCCACCGGCAAGCGGCTGTGGCGCTTCTCGACCATCCCGGGCCCCGGTGAATTCGGTCACGACACGTGGAAGGGCGACTCGTGGCGGCTTGGCTGCGGCGCCACCTGGCTGCCCGGCTCGTACGATCCCGATCTCGATCTCGTCTACTGGGCGGTCGGCAACCCGTGCCCGCTCTATAACGGCGCCGCGCGCGAGGGCGACAACCTCTTCACCAGCTCGGTTGTGGCGCTCGATCCATCTACTGGCCAGCGCCGCTGGCACTATCAGTTCACGCCGCACGATACGCACGACTGGGACTCGAACCAGGACATGCTGCTCGTCGACCGCAGCTACAAGGGACAGCCGCGAAAGCTCCTGATGCACGCCGATCGCAACGGGCACTTCTACCTGCTCGACCGCACCAACGGCGCGTTTCTCTCGGGCACGCCCTTCGTCCGCCAGACGTGGAACACCGGCTTCGACGCGAAAGGGCGGCCGATACCGGCGCCCGGATCCGACGCCAGCCCCGAAGGCGCAATCGTCGGGCCG